>OBEQ011920835.1_pt1 | contig 126219 bp, 90 predicted proteins | sample 1670901 | NCBI WGS metagenome assembly OBEQ01 (sample SAMEA104232315, study PRJEB22302) | groundwater metagenome | biome: forest; feature: aquifer; material: groundwater | place: USA | collected 2011-08-07 | depth 5.4 m
GCGATGGCGTTCCGAGTTTCCGTCCGTAGTGTGAAGGTAGCTGATGAATTCAGAGATTGACGAGAATTTGCGGACAGGTGGACATAAGTCACACAGTTGCTGAAACGCGTTGTTGTTGTCGGCGTGTTCGAGCGAACCAATCAGTTGCCGCTCCGTTCTACACATGGGGCAATGGCACCCCTTGGCGGGAATCATGGTAGCTACCCCCACTTGTGCAGAGAAGAGCGGGAAGTTAGGAGTCCTGAAGAAGTGGCCCGCTTATGCGCGGCGGTAGAGGGCCCGCCGTCGCGGCCGGCAAGGGGGACCCCACTTCCCCCTGCTGATTAGATACTAGTACCCCATATTTGGTTGCACCGTAAGGTAATAATTCGTGACGAACCTGCGGCGCAAGAGCGCTCGTTGTGTCTATGCGGAGGCAGTGGTGGGATTACTGACACCCGGACCGAAGACATCGGGCTGGCTGTTGATTTGGGAAATGAGAGGCTTATCAAAGCGGATGACGACTACGCGGTAGCCGAGGTCGTCCAACTTCCCGCGTTCGCGCTGATCTTTCTCGCGCTGCGCTGGTTCGTCGTGATGGGGACCGTCAATAAACACGACAACACCCTTAAGCCCTTCGCGCTGGTAATAAAAGTCGCCCTCTGCGTATACCTCCGGCTCAGGTCGGAACTGAGCACGGTCTGGAAGGCGATGTCGAGATTTGTATAGGGAATCGAGAAACTCTGCTTCTAGCGTTGAGTTGGGATCACGACGTTCCATTAGCCACTGGTACTGTTCATCATATGACTTCCCTCGCGCAACCCGGGTGGTGATGGCGTGGGCCAACTTGAAAAGCAAATCATGAATTAGGAATCGGTCCAAGAATGGGTGGTCAGGTTGATTCGCGTAGCTAAGAAGACAGCGGTAACATGCCCGGCTGCACTCGTCCTTGTGTGCGATGTCCTCCCCGGTTGCTGGATCGAAGTGGCATATTCGAAGGGCTTCGGTCGCCACATTGGCTACCGCCTTAGGCTCTTCAAGAAGCCGTGGCCATACGCCGCTGCCGCCTTCTGCGGCTTCCCACAAGAGAATTCTTCGCTCATCCTTTTCGCCGATTCGGTTGACTGCAATCTCCTGTTCCTCGATCTGGAATTGAACCTGTATGCCGCGCTGGAAGGCATAACCTAGGCTCGAAAGAAATGCCTCGGAATCTTCTCCCTGGGGTGTCGCGACAAGTGGCTTCACGAGCATAACGTTGCGAGTATCTCGGACAAATGGCAATACACCCGCTAACAATCGAGCGGCTTCAATGTCTCCTTGAATGTCATCGTCTCCATTTCTTCTCGCCCAATATCCTGTTTTCGTATCAAGAGTAAAGCCGCGTTGATCGGAACGGCGCCACTTGCGATTTACTCGCCAAATCCACGCCTGAGGGCCGTTGGTGAGTTCCAGAAGCTCTTCACCGCCTTCAGTGGAAACTTTGGCCTTGTCGCACACAAAGAGGCCATCTGTCCCCTGAGCAAAACGGTAGCGGAGATCAAGTTCGTATCCTTCCCGCGCGCGTTCTTCTTCGTCGCAGGTGATCCGCTCGACCCGTGCGCCCCGAACAGTGGGCATTTCAAATAGGAAGGGAATAAACTCGCTGGTCGAGCCATCTAGTGGAGACCTACAGTGGTCACAAATATCGGCACTGGCGCGTTCGTCATCGTGGAAATAGCCGCAAACATTGCAGAACTTTGCTTTCCGTAGGCGGTCCTCGACTCCGCCAGAAGGAAGGATGCACCGAATCATTCTGTACTTGCGCCCTTCGTGGTAGAAGATGTTCCGTGGGCCAAATTCACTCAATCCTAGAAAGCGCGGACGATCCACAACGTGCACTTCGTCTCCTGAAGGAAGCAGGGCACGAAGGGGCAGGCGCGGGAAGTTATATCCAGGCAGAAAACCCTCCGCTGCCAAGTAACGATAGGGATAGAAGTCCGACTCTGTTTGTTCCTGCGTACGATTCAGCAACAAATCAATTTCTCTCTCGGCCTCCTGGCGTCGCTGGCGAGCAGCATCGCGTTCCTTCTTCGTTGCACTAGGACGGTCTTCAATCTTGCGAGACTCATCGCGCTGAGAAACTGCACTCTTGTAAAGTTCCCGCCAACGGTCAAAGGCATGGTCGAACTCTGCGGGAGATTCTCTTAGCACCGCCTCAAGCCATCCAGGTGTGTACCAAAACGAGCGTTTCAGTTCCTCTCCGCACGAATCGAGAATTCGCTGACTCTCGGATTGCAGTACCGCATATTTTTCCGTGGATAGAGACGTGCGATGCTGCACGTCTGCCGTCAGCGGCTGCCCTGATACTTCCAGATCAAGCACTTCGCGTATGCTTGCTCCGAGTCCGATACCTGTGGCGGCGAGCCACGCGGAGTGAATGTGAGCGCGGGCTAGCTCCTCACTGGCTAGTTCGAGGCGCGGTGGAACAACGGCACCGGCGACCATCAGATCGGGGCGGCGGAAGAAATACTGGTCGTGCGAGCTCCCTTCGCTGCAGAATGCAGCGACGAGCGCAGGTTGCCCGCCTCGGCCAGCCCGGCCACTGCGCTGCGCATAATTTGCTGGGCTTGGCGGTACGTTGCGCATATGCACGACGCTCAATTCCCGGATGTCAATCCCAAGCTCCATAGTTGGAGAGCAGAAGAGCGCCGATAGCTCCCCACTCCGAAACCGGCCCTCACGTTCTTCCCGCAATTCGGCTGGGATCTGCCCTGTGTGCGCCTGCCCCTCGACGCCAGCTAGTTGTCGCGCCGTTTCGCGATACAGTTCGGCGAAGAACTGGTTCGCCTCACGCTCGACTTCCTCCAATTCTTCTGAACGCAGCCATTTGGTGCGGATTGGGTCCGGCTCAGGCGGCGTACCGTCTCCGCGCGCCCATCGGATTGAACCTGCCAACAGTTGAATGGCAGGTTGCTGTGTATGTGATTTCATTCTTCGCAGAAAATTTCCCTGGAGGATGCCTACAAGCGCTTCAACAAGTCTTTCCCAGTCCGTTGGTGACAAATCAGTGGAAATCCCCCAAGTGTCTCGGTGGCGCATGAATCGCGCCACTTTGGAATTCGCTGACAGGCTTCGCGCGCGCTCATCGCGCCCGCCATTGCCATTCGGAAGAAGAAACTGCGTGCTATGGCGAATCTGATCGTCGCGGTCGAAAGCCCAGGGTTCTCGCAAATTCTGTTGAACTCTTTGGCGGAGTTCCCACTCCTCATTCGGGTCAAGTACCCTGGCGTCAATAGCCATCTCCCGCCTCAAATGGTCAAGGAATGTCCGGATGGCCCGTTCACGCCTCTCCGGGCCTGCCGCCTTGAGGACTGGATGCGTTTCCCAGAGAGATTCGTTTTGGCAAAGCTCCTTCAATCCGGGATACTCGATCTTCAGCAGCCCACATTGTTCAAGGTTCGGCTGAACGATTCTCCAACCGCGCCGCAAGTCTTCGTAGAGCCGATACTCTAGCAAGCGAAGCATGGCGGTTTCATTTCGCTCTTTCCCCGGGTCAAATTCGGAAGCTGCGATGGCGTACGCCTCCTGCTTCAGGTCCAGGGCATGAAAGACCGCCTTTGCGACGGTCGCATGATCTAATGAGCCTGTTTCGGAGAGGGCGCGATAGAGCGCCGAACGCACTAGGGCGACCTGGATGAAATCGTTGAAGTGGCCTGCTTGGAGTGACGCATCTTGCCGGTTATCCGTGAAACTCAGCAGCTTCCGGGCTTCTTCCTTAACCGAAATATCTCGGCGCAACTGCATGATGGTGGAGCCGCTGATAAGTGTCGTCGCCGTACTGCGGCCCGTATGGCTAAGGCGAGTGAGCTTGCGAAAGTCGTTCTTCTCCGTGCGGTCATACGCGATTCCACAGCGTAAACAAAGCAGGAATGGGGTCGGCTGGAACCAACCAGCCGTGGCCTTTCCCTCGTCGCCCGTGTGGATGCCGCCATTCGCAAGCACGCGGAGACGCTGGGGGATATGGGGGCGGTAGTCCTTCTTGACTCGGTCGCCAGCGCCGCGCTGGTCATACCAATGGTCAGGCAATTCGTTATTGCGCGATTCATCCCAGAGGTCATGTTCGTCCAAGGCCAAATAGCCGGGTAGTGCTTCCGCATCTTCATCATCGGAATTGAAGAGGGGAACTCGCGGTGTGATCTCCGCTGCCACTCCCTTGTACCAATTCACGAGGCAGTATTCCTGGCCGCACTCTCGGCAGAACACGAGCGGATAGAGCAACCGGTCGCGGTCATCGCCAGGCGCATAGTACTGACCTTCGAGCGAGAGCTGCCGATTCTCTGAGGGTTCGAGCGTGGCGTAAACCGTGCCCCCGGCAGCTAGGAATTGGTGAAGGCGAAAGGCGAAAATGGGTTCACCATCTTCGTTCTGCAGGCTGTTGCCGACTTCGAGAGTCTCGCGTAGTCTCTGCTCGCAGAGATCCCTCGGTGAACTGCTATCTTCTGAAAGCCGCCTCACGCCTTCTTCGAGCGTGATGGGTTTGCGGCGAACAAGCCGCCCATCCTCTTCCTCCACTCCAAATGTGCGTTCGACCCAAGCGGCGAGCGCGCTTCTCTTAAAGCCTGTGATGTCCTTTGGAACCGTGGCTTCGACCGCAGCCCGCAAAGAGGGGCCGTCTTGAGGAACGGGGACTTCGATCACGGGCCGGAGCGTCTCGTCCACGACGTTGGCGGGTTCTACCTCTGAGCCAAAGATCTTTGTGGCGACGGCAGCGACCGCACGGCGGCGGTCTTCGCGCTTGCCTTCAGTCACCATCGTGGCGCTGGTGCCGATGTGCAGGAGTCGCGGGTTCCCGGTACGCTCGCGCAAGCGGCGCATCAACATGGCCACATCCGCACCCTGCCGGCCTCGGTAGGTATGTAATTCGTCGAGCACGAGGAATTCGAGATTGGCTGTTGCTCGGTCTGTGAAGAGGCGCTCCGCTGGACGAAGGAGCATATATTCCAGCATGACGTAGTTCGTCAGAAGAATGTGCGGGGGGTCGTTCAAAATGCGGTCGCGCGCTTCGGCCTTGTCCTGACCCGTGTAGCGGGCATAGCGAATAGGAGATTCGGGGCAATTCGCCTGGTAAGAATCGAGCGCGGTTTTCTGGCTATTGATCAGCGCGTTCATCGGGTAGACGAGGATGGCGCGCACCTGATGCTTTTCGGGGTTGGTTCGGAGAATGCGGTCGTAGATTGGGACTAAGTAGGTCAGGCTCTTTCCAGAGCCGGTGCCAGTCGTGACGACGCAAGGCTCTGAACGTCCAGCGATTTCGATTGCTTCCTGCTGGTGCCTGTAGAGGCGTATCGGGCTGCGGTCGGGCCGTCGAAAGAATCGAGCCGTGCCCTGGAGAATGACGCCTCGGGCGGCTAGTTCGTCGAGTGTGGGGCCAGGCTCATATGCCGGGTTCAGTTGCAAAATGGGGTCGGGCCAGAGTGCGCCCGAAGCGAATTGCTCCCGGACGAATTCGTCAACGCGCTTGTCACGGATGCGGACAAAGCTCTCGATGTATCGCTTGTAGTCGCCTACGACTTGATCGCGCAGTGCAAATACGTCCATGCGATTCACGGCCTCCAGGCCGAGGTATGCTCGAATCTCATGCTACTCGAATCTCTTGCTTCGGAGCCTCGATTACTGACTCCCGCTTTTCGCCGGCGAAGCGGGCGCTCTTGGCCAGTTCGTCATAAGCGGCCAGGACCAGCCGTCGCGTCCGGTACTCGCCGAATTTCTTCTCTTCGTTTTCCTTTAGAACACGGAAAGTCTCGCTCGGGAAGTCTGGCCCATAAATGTCCTTGGGATCCAGGATGTATCGCAGCTCATGCCGCGTCAGCTGGTATAGATGTGCAAAGTAGGCATCCAACCCGGCGATTAGCAGAGTTCGTTTTGCGTCATCGATCCCGAATGGAGCAAAGCCCGGATCTCTCGCGACCCAGTTAGGTTTGTCTGAGATGGGCTGGCTGCGCCTAAGATCCCCATAGTCTATGGCCAAATCGCTCATTCCCGCACACAGATCTACTGCGAATCCCGTCATGTCCCAAGCTGTGTAGACCAACTGCAAGACTCGCAGGCCCACATACCGGCGGTCTACATCCTTGTATCGGTCTGGAGGTAATAGGGGGGCCTGCTTGACAATGTACTCGGATAGGTGCAGGCCCGAAAGCGATTGCCTAGCAATATAGTCGTACACCAAGGAATTGAGATTGGCCAAAAGGAATGCGCTCAAGTGGCGGGTTTTTTCCGGAAGAAACACGCACCTGATACTGTAATTGTTGCATGGCGTGGGAAGGACTGTGGCGAGCATTGTGCGTTCATTGACACTCGCAGTCACATCCTTGTAAGCGACAACCCATTCAGGGGCACATTCCATTTCTATCAGCTTTGGTAATGGCATCCAGTACGAAGGAATGGGCAAGAAACATGGGTCTGCTAACTGCTGAGAAGTGAGCGGGATGGGCTGAGCTTCTCGGATCGCGTTCTGAGGAACTAGTTCTACGTTCGCCGCTCTATGATTGTAGGCGGCGAACATCTTTCCCTCGTAAATGGGCAAGAGTTCCTCGCCTGCGGACGTGATGCGATTGACCTTTCCAATCGGTAAGCCTGCCGCGACCAAGTCGGACGTCGGAATCGCATCACCAATGACCTTTGGATCTCCCATATTAAAGATGCGACGAATTCTTGCCTTCCAAGGATTTAGGTTCAACTGTTCGTTATCGAGAACAGGGATTGTCTTGTATATCTTCTTCGTGAGTTCTGCGTCGACAGGCGTACGGAAGATTGGACAGGTCTTCGTATTGGGGTTTAGGAGGGTCAAATCCTGTGCGTTCAAGGAAAACCGCCTGCTCGCATCTCTCAAATGTTCAGCTCGAGTCAGGAAAAACGCAAAGCTGGCGGCGGGTTGGGGAGAGGCCGTGAGTGTTAGCAGAGCAAATTTGTAAGCCCGGTGTACTCCTTCAAATATGCCCTCTCTGTTCTCAAAGTCGAACAGACTAGCTATCTTCGACCCATCCACTAGTGAGGCGAAAAATGTCTTGCAAGTGTCGTCCGTTGCGATACCAGTTGGCACAACCAAGCCTGCACGACCGCGCCTATTGATGGCTTGAGATGCGAACTCGGAAAACAAGGCGAACAGGTTGTATTTTCCGGTTGCTGTGAGTGGAAACCTGCCCGAAGAACGTAGGAACTTGTTAAGCGCTTCCGTTGCATGCTTCGCTTGTTCGAAGTGCATGTATCTGGACTTTAGACCGGCATCTGTGCTGAGTCTGTATGCGTTAATCAATTTATCGCGCGTAGCCTTGTTTCTTGCATTCGCTATTTCAGGGATATCAGCCCAATGTTCCTCTTCGTGGAATTCTGGCCGTTCCCATGGCGCGTTGCCAAGGACCAGATCGAATCCGCCTGTGGCGAATACCTCCGGAAACTCAAGTCGCCAATGAAAGAAACCCAAGTGCGGAGCGAGCGCGTTGGCGTTGCCGGTCATTTGGGGTTGGTTCTTGTCGCGCAGATGGTAATCCGCGAACGCCTCGTGAGTCGGAACAATTGGGTCGTCGAAACGTGCCAGAGGTAGGAAAAAGGCAGCGGTCCAAAGGTTGGCTACTGTCCAATCGTGCCACCAGTCTTTGCGGTGCCGGCCCTGCTCGAAAAGGTCGGACTTGCGCCTGACGTCTGCAGGCGTTTCCTCGGGAAAATCGAGGCGAATGCCGAATAGCTCCGCAAATTCACGCTCATGCCGGGGGACTTCTTGCTCGAAATCCAGACGTTTCTGGCCCTCTTCTCGGTCTTTCTTGTTACGCTTCTTATAGCTCAGGGCCACTTTCTTGTCGTCGCCAATGACGGGGTTGAAAGCATCGTCAGGAATGCCTGCTGCCATGGCATCAGGATCGAGTACTCCGATGAGGCTGTTGCCGCACTTGATTCGGTGATCGAGGAAACTCAACGGCTTACCAGCCCAGTGACCTTCGAGCCAAAGGGCGAGCTTGCACAGGTCCACGGCCAAGGGATTCATGTCAACGCCATAGATGCAATGCGAAACCACATCGCGCACGGCAAGATGGAATTGCTCGGGCGATGGCTCGTCCTCTCCTGTGCGGATGCGTGCAAGTTCTTTGCCCAGCCGCCGCGCCGCTTCGAGCAGGAAATGGCCCGACCCGCAGGCTGGATCGCAGACGGTGATTGAAAGGATGGCTTCTACTTTGGAGACCCGTTCGTCGGTGGCTATGTTCTTCGCCTCTTTACCTGCTTCAGTGATTCGGTCTTCCAGAACCGGCACGAGAGCGCTTTGGATGAGTTCCCGCACCAATTCGGGCCGCGTATAGTAAGAGCCCGTGGATTTCCGCTCGCCGCCTGTTTCGAGCTTGAATTCAGGGCCTTCGGGTTCGGGCTCGATGACGGGGCGATAGTCGAGCAGGCTTTCGTAAACTGAGCCCAGCTCTTCCACGTCGAGCGCCGAATAATTGACACGCTGCAAGACCCTGCCATCATGGAAGAGCGCCAGCTTTCGGATGGCCAATAGGATTTCGTGATTGAACAGCCAGGTGCCATCCAGGTCGGGCATCGTAAGGCTGCTGAAGAGGTCGCCATTTAGTGGAGGGATGCCGAGCGGGTTTGTGTCTCGGCTGTCTGAAAAGAGAAAGAACGACTTTTTGAGTCCGAACCACAGATCGCCAAAGTCAGACCGCTCAATAATTCCTTCCGCACGCTCGCGCAAGCGGCTGATACTGTAGTAGTCCCTGTAGATGGTTTGATTGCGGTCGGCGTTCTCTCCGGTTGCGACGATCATCCGTCGCTCTTCAGCAACAATCAGGAACAGCACACGATAGACCAAGCGCAGAAGCTGCCTGTGATATTCGGGCGCGGTGAGCTTGCCGGAAGCAATCTTGTCGCGGAGCACCTGATTCTCGGGGTGCCGGAGAAATCCAGTGCCGAGAATCTTGAGAGCGTCCTCGACGCCATCGCGCAGCTTGTCGCGGACCCGCCCGCCTTGCTCGACGGAAAGTTGATAGTAGCGTTCGAGAAAGCACTCCTCGGCAGGCTGCCCAGACTTGGGCAATCGCGTGCGGTGGCATACGCGATAGAAAAGAACAAATTCGTTGAAGAGTCCGCCTTCGAGGATGCTTTCGAGGTCGAATTCCAGGTAAGTAGGGCGGGCCGTCCGGGCACTGTCGCGCAACAAGCGGAAGCTCAGCCCGTTTGTGACAATGCCCCACAGTTGCGCTTCGCTGTGGTTCAGAAACTCCTGGACCATCGCGCGCGGGCTGGTGCGCAGTTTCGGAGCTCGGTGGTCGAGGTCAATCTTGAATCCCTCGATGTCAACCGGCGGGGCGTCGTTAGTTTCTCCCCCGCGATGAGAGATTGGGAACGTTAGACCATTGAGTACGACTGCCTGCGGTTGCAATTTCAGTTCGTAGGCAAGAATCTGCGGGTCAGTGAGAAGCGGGACGATCCAACGTTCGCGAGTGAGCGTCGTGCCGTGCGGGTCCTTTTCGGGCAGGGAGTCCCTGCGGCGGCGAAAAATGTCCCACAAGTCCTGGGCGTCGCTCCAAACGCGCTGAATTTCGTCTGAGAGGCGTCGTCCCTTGGGGAGCCCGAAATCTGGTGCTTTCTGACCGGGGACTTCCTCGCTGGCGATCTTTTCCAGCAGGTCGTAAGGGATCAATCCGCCTTCGGAGTGGATGGCGACATACTTCATTGCGCCTTCCCTCCGGGCAACAGCACGTGGATGCCGAGGATGTCAGGGTCGTAGGCCCTTGCCTTCACCTTTGCGCCGCCGATCTGTTGCTTCAGTCGGTCATGCGCTTCTTCCAGTTCTCTTGCTCGGGCATCCGCAATGGCCTTCAGCTTGGCTCGATGGGCCCGCACTTCGTCCAAAGCTCGCTCAAGACGTTGCTGCTTTTCAGAGGGCGTAATGTTGCCGACAGCTTCGTTTTCGAGCAGGGCAAGGGTCGTCGCGTCGTTTGTAGGAAGCCACTGAGGTTCGCCGCCCTCAGTGCTGTAGGCTGTGGTGACTACTTCTTCGGCGAACTGATCTGTCTGCCCACGACGGCTCAGCAGATAGCGGTCGCGCAATAGCAGAATCACCGTGCGAGTCTTGACGGCGTTGGTGTAGGCGACGCCGCAGCGGAAGTTCTCTTCCTGGGTCTTCGGGTGAAAGGCCATGCCCAGAATCCGCTCACTCAAGTAGGCAACGCATGGGTGGTTGCGTCCAACTACGACGGCATTGTCCACGTCTTGCGGTGGCGGACTCTCGAAAACAACCTTCACCGTCTTCTGCCAGTTGAGTCGCTGGCGGAGCTCCTCAGGTAACTTGCCGGGTTCCAGCGAGAAGTACTTGCCTCGGTCGGCGATTGGAATCTGCAAGCGCTGTGCTGCGTCGAGCACAAATCGGCGGACAGCTTGAGGATCTCCGAGAACAGAGTCGGTCGCTTCGAGTTCACGTTGTACTTCGTCGGGATGGATGGCGTGTTGCGCGAAGCGAGTCCGGGTTTCTTCCTCGCGCTTCGCTTCTCGTTCCATGACAAGGTGCAAGGCCTTTACGTTTTCGATTCCTGAGAAGCCCAGCGGCAACTGCTCTGGGTCACCACGCCAGTTCTCGAAGACGGCCTTTACTATGGCCTGAAGTACGCTTTCGCTCTCCACGGGAACAGAGACGCGAACACCGAGGGCGTCGTAAATCTGCCTCGCTTTTCGGAGCAAGACATTTAGCACGACGCCATCAATGGGGTTATCCGGGCTGTAGAGCACAACGGCACAAACTTCGGGACGCTTTTGACCAAAACGGTCAACGCGGCCATCCCGTTGCTCTAAGCGGTTCGGGTTCCAGGGCAGGTCGTAGTGGACCACTGCATCGAAGTCCTCTTGGAGATTGATTCCCTCGCTGAGGCAATCCGTAGCAACGAGTACGCGCTTCTCTGATTCGATAAGGCTCGCAATGGCTACTTCCCGCTCTTCATCATCGCCGGTTCCGCTGCTGACTGCCTTCACATGGATCGTGGCGTAATGGGGCTTCAGCTTCTGCTCAAGCTGGGTGGCCACGTAATCGGCAGTGGGGATAAAACGGCACCACACGATGGGATGAAAACCCCTTTGGAGCAAGTCAAGAACAATGCGGTAGGCTTCCTCAAGTTTTGGGTCTTTTCCCGAATCCGCAATGGTCTGCGCGCGCTGTCGGAACACTCGGAGTTTCGCGCGATCTGTTTGTGTGAGGTCGGCGCTCCCAAGTTCGACTGCCGTCTCCGGGACGGCATCCAGCGTGCTGCCCTCTGCCAGGGGGTCAAAGATCTCTCGGGTGCGAAGCTCGTCCGTCGCCTCGCTTGTGGTCTCGCCGACTGGCTCATTGGCTGTCGCCTCCTCGCGGGCCGCGAACGCCTTTACTGCTGCGGCAGGACTGGACATTAAGCAACGGAGAAGCGTCAACGCGGCCCAATACCGGACACGGCGCCGGTTTTCTTGCAGTCCAGGAACTCGAACCGTCTGCCGGGTGAACTCCAGCACATCTTGGAAGAGATTCCCGTATTCCTCGGTGAGCTTGTACGTTTTCTCGTATGGCGGCACGCGCTTCGGGAAAGGCGTCTCCGTGCCCATCCATTTCGTCACGTCTCCGCGCCGCCTTTGAACGAGGTGCTGTGCCAGAGCCTTTCGCTCCGCTTCGGAGAGGGTTTGCAAGTTCAAGTTGCCAAATCGCGTGTTGAGAAGGCTGAGGAGCGAGCGGAAGCTATCCTCGACACCGCTATGTGGAGTGGCGGTCAGAAGTAACAGATGCCGGTTTTCGTTCCTTGCAATTTCGCGCAGAAGTTCGTGGCGCTGCTGCTGCTCACGCGAGGTCTTTATCCCCGGTTCAGCAGCGGTGTGCACTTCGTCCACGATGACAAGTTCGGGGCAGCCGGCGAGAAAATCGTGTCGGCGGCGGTCACTCTTTGCGAAGTCAATGCTGACGATGAGATGTCTGTAGTATTTGTATAAGCTGTCGCCGCCGCGTGGAATGCTTCGTTCTAGGCGGGCGATTGTGCTAGTGCGAACAACCTCAGCATGGATGTGGAACCATCGCTCAAGTTCTGCTTGCCACTGGTCACAGAGATGAGGCGGGCACAGCACGCAGAGTCGCAGTGCGTCCCCACGGTCGAGCAGTTCGCGAGCAATTAGTCCCGCCTCAATGGTCTTGCCCACGCCCACGTCGTCAGCAATCAGGATACGCACGGGGTCAAGCCGTAGGGCCATGATGAGCGGCACGAACTGATACGGGCGTGGACGGACCGAAATGCGGCCAAGGGAACGAAACGGGCCAGCCCCGCTTCGTAGGCTTAGGCGTGCGGCGTTGCGCAGCAGCCTTCCGCTGACATAATCTCCACCGCGAATGGGGTCTGGGTCAGGGAAAATGGCTTGCCGGACTTCGCTACCCTCAAGCAGGCGGTGAATGCCTATGGATTCATCTTCGCTACCACTCAGGGGGCGCAGCCGAATGATTTGTTCCGGGTTCTCAGAGGCGATAACGACCCAATCCCGGTCTCGAACTTGCACAAGTGACCCGACTGAATGGGTAGATGTATCCAAATCAGACAAGCGAGAGCCTCCGGCGATGGAGAGATCGTTCGAGCAAACTCGTCGCCCGTTGCAAGCGCGTATGTTACTAACGAAATACCGCAAAAGAAACGGCCTTCTCGCCCAATCGGGCAAGAGGCTGACAGAGACGGCGCGATGACAGTTTTCAGATTCCTGCTTGGTTTTCTCGATGCCTCAGCTGAGTCAACGAAGAGCCGCGTTGGTCTGAACGGTGCTGGTGCGGGTTAAAAAAGCAAGAATTGAAAGGGCCTCGGCGAAGCCGAGGCCCTGGATTGAAGGGCGCTCCTAGAAGGGGGCGTCCTCACCGGATTGCAGGGCGCTCACAGAAGCGTCGCTGCTTGAGCCGGGAGCGACTGCTCCCGGCTCCTTTTGAGTGCGGTTCAGCTTGCGGATGACGTCCGCACGCACCTGCCACGACGTGAGTTTCACGGTCGTCGCCTTTTTGCCCTTGGCGTATTCGCGCTCGTAGATGCTGCTCACGAGCGTGCCTTCGACCAGGACGTGATCGCCCTGGCACAGCGCTGCCGCAACGCGCTCGCCAAGGCTGTTCCAGGCGACGATGCGGTGCCACTCGGTCTTCGAGTGCCACTCGTCCTGCGCGTCCTTCCAGGACCGCTGAGTGGCGACTGAGAGTACGGTGTACGCAGCGCCGTTGCCGCGAACTTGGCGTCGCTCTGGGTTTCTTCCGAGGAAGCCGATGATTTGGATGGAATTCAGATACATTTTCTTTTCTCCTTTTTCGCCCCTTTTGCTTGGGGCGCCCGGAAGCGAGTGGAGACCACTCCCAAGGCGAGCGGCTGCTTTTCGGGAGGGGCACGAGAAATCTTCGGCGCTGGTTCAGAAGATTTCTTGGGAGGAGGCGGAAAAGCAGAAGCCGCGAAGCTGCTGGGCGTGGGAGTTCTCCCGAAGGAGAGCCCAAGAGAAGGGGGGTAAAAAGGAGTCAAGAATGTATCGAGTCAAATCAGAATGGAGTAGGCGGCGGGAAGAGGTGACGCCAATCTTCGCAGGTGTGGGGGGGCTGCGCTTCCGCAAGGGTGGGTTTATAAGTGGACTAAAAAGCGGACTTTATAGGCCAGGAAAAGCTCCTTGTAAAATAGCCAAATTCATGATATACAATGCTTTGTCTAATGTGGAGATGCGGACATGAAAGCGGACATAGAAACGGCGGTGGATCGCGGAGAGCCGGAGGCTCTCATGGAGCCGTTGCTTATTGGCGAGGGCTCCCGTTACCGTGGGGCTTTAACGGACTTGGCTGTTGAGCTGGCCCAGAAGTCAGCCGGGTTTCGGCGTAGCTTGCCGGAAAGCCTGCTGACCTCGCTCGCTGACCTCGTGCGGGCAATGAACTGCTACTACAGCAACCTCATCGAAGGGCACGACACGCATCCCGTCGATATCGAGCGCGCCCTGAAGAATGATTATAGCAATGATGCCCGCAAGCGCGATTTGCAGCTCGAAGCGAAATCGCATATCGCGGTCCAGAAATGGATCGACGGCGGCGGCCTGAAAGGGCGTGCGCTGACAAGCGATGGTATTCGGGAAGTCCATCGCCGCTTCGGCGAACTGCTGCCCGATGATCTGCTGTGGGTAGAAGACCCGGAGACGAAGGAACGCGGCCGGGTTGTTCCTGGCGAGCTGCGCCGGCGGGATGTGAAGGTTGGTGGTCATGTTCCCGTTAGCCCCGGCGCTTTGCCAAGATTCCTGGCACGCTTCGAGGACGTTTACGGCCGTTTAAGCAAGACGGATTCGATTCTGGGCGCTGCTCCGGCGCATCACCGCCTGGTGTGGATTCATCCGTTTCTGGATGGCAATGGGCGCGTGGCGCGTTTAATGTCGCATGCGATGCTGCTGGAGACGCTCGATACCGGGGCGGTCTGGTCGGTGGCGCGTGGGCTCGCGCGCAATGTGGATGGGTATAAGGGACACCTCGCCGCCTGTGATCGGACCCGGCGCAACGATCTTGACGGGCGTGGGCACCTAAGCGAGGAGGCGCTTGCGGAATTCACGGACTTCTTTCTTAAAGTGTGCATGGATCAGGTTTCTTTCATGGAGAGCCTGATGCAGCCGGATCACTTCCGTACGCGCATTGTCCTATGGGCGGAGGAGGAAATCAGGCTCAACAATCTGCCGCCGAAATCAGGCAGTATCCTCGAAGCTGTCCTGTACCGGGGAGAACTGCCCCGAGGTGATGCGGCCGGTGTTGTTGGTGCGGGCGACCGCCATGCGCGGCGCATTGTCTCTGCACTTGTCGAGCGGGGAGTGCTTGTGTCAGACAGCCCGCGCGCACCGGTGCGCCTTGTTTTCCCGGCAGCGCTTGCCTCGCGCTGGATGCCGGGGTTGTTTCCCGAGAGGGTGGGCGTTGTTGAGCAAAGGGATCTGAAGTTTCCGGCGCCAGGAGAGAAGTATATTTTCGACCGCGAGGTGGTGATGTTCTGGGGACAAGACGGAGACACGCGCGTGCGTTGCGAAATCAGCGAAGAGGCCTTGGACGACCACTTTGGGGGAGACGGCAAGGACAAGGTAGAGGTATTCAGGGCGAACGGGCGGGCAATTGAACAGGAAGCGCGCCGGAAGTACCTCGCTGGCGAAACAGAGCGGGATGGGTCCGTTCTGATTCGGACTGGTGATTTGTAGGAAATGAGAGGAGAAACGCCTAGGCTATCCGCTAACTTTTGTGTCGGGCTAGCACATGCTGCCTGGGCGGGGAACAACAACAGTTCCGAGGACCCCACGAATCTGGCGGAGTCCATCTTGAAGGAGGGCGTGCTGCTCCACCCTTCGGGAGTCGTCCCAGACGAACGCGATGACGCCGGAGTAATCAGTTCCCTGTTTGAGATAGAGGCTCACATCTGAACCGACCTCGTCTATTACCTTTGTAATCTTATCGGTCTGACGCAGGAACTTCGCCTCAATGATGAGCTTCATGGAAGGGATGAAAAGATCCGTTCGTGGCTGCTTTTGGCCCAGGGATGGGAAGTACTCCTCATCTCTGAGGTCGGGAAAAACGGGGGCAAGAAGAAAGTAAAGAAGGTCCTGAACGTGGTACTCGTGGTCAACGTGCCACTTCCGGGCCTCTCCCCCCTTTGTTCGTGGTTTTTCCTCCCAGGCCCAGCGGCGAAGGCCCGCGGGTACGCGTTCGAGAAAGTTGAGTAGATCGGGGATCGTAATGCGGCCGGGGACGATAACCGGGACGGATCGGCGAATCCATGAGAACGCCGCGAGGCGTAAGGCTGCGCGAACGACGGGCAGGTCCTCGGTTACCTGGTGTTTGAGCAGGCCGAGGGTCAAGCGCTCGTCAGCTTCAGCCTCGTCTCTGCCAGCGTCACCGGGGGCGACCGAGCGGGCGCGGAGAGCCGTTCTAACATCCGCGACGCTGGCATCAGCGGGAAGTGGAAGCTCCGTGGACCCAAGGGCATGGAGGGCTGCGGAAAAAAGGCATCGCTGCCAGGCTTCGATTGCCGGAAGCTGTGCGGCGCGAAGAACAAAACCGAGCATCCACTGGGAGGTGATGACGAGCTCATCACCCCCGAGGAAGCGAGCGCCAAGGGCAAGGCCGAGGAGGGCCACGGCGTCCGTGAAGAAGGGCGCTGGTTCGCCAGCGATCTCTGCGGGTCGTGCACAGAGCCACTTGAGGCCGTGCCGGAGGGCTTGGGCTTGAATGTCATCGAGAGCGTATGCGTGTGCAGCATACCCAATGGTAGCGAGGTCGTGATATGAACGAGTCGTCGAGAAATTGGTGGCGGCGGTCTTGGCGAGGGGTGCAAGATCGTCGCGTGGAGTATCCCCGTGTAGTGCCCACGCGAGGAAGGCGCGGTTCCAGGGGCTTAGTTCGGGGAAGCTCATGACGCGACGCCGGAGGGCGTCAGCGGCGTCTTGCAAGAGAATTTCGGTGACGGTGCTCATAAGAACCACCTAGAGCGTCCAATGCGACCCCATAGAACGTCCGCGTTCCAGTTTGGGAGACGACCGAGTTTCCCGAGGAGGCCCGCGATGATCTGCGAGTACTGCACCGTCACGGGAAGAGAGCCAGGGAAGAAGCTTTTCCAGGAGTGGTTAGCGAAGGCGTAGACCTGCCTGGCGAGGTAGGTAGTGTCGGTAAACGTCGATTCTCGGTGGAGTCGGAGAAGGACGGGGGATGGGAGCCCATCTTGGGGGCGTTTCACGTCACGTGGGCCGGTCAGAACGATGAGAACTTCCGACTTCGAGAGCTTGAGCATCAGACCGCGCTCTGGTGCGTAGGCTCCTTTAGTCCTTTTTGCCTCATAATCGTACACACCTGGTTGGCCCTCATCGAAGAGGAGATACGGGTGGTGTTGGCTGACCTCGACGAAGGCGAAGTCGACATCGTACCGTCCCAAGGCATTCATTAGATTCTTCACAGCTTCAGCCTCGATGTTGCGAAATGGCTTAAATGCGTGAAATACAAGGCGAACGTGGTCACCGTCCTGCCAGTTCATGTCCTTTGAGACGGAATTGACAGTGTCGGTTAGGGTGGCCAGAAGCTCCTGCCCGTATTTGTTGTAAGGGACGGCTTGGCTACGGTTTGTGATGCGGTAGTCGCCATCTCCGGAGAAGACGGTAGTGAATCCGACGACCCTTTCTCGGTTGGCGAGCCGTCCGTCGCCGACGTCGGCCGACCCGATACCGATCACGAGTTCGTGGGCGATGGCCCGGTCGCATCGGAGCAACCACGGCGTCCCCCCGAGTTTGCTGTATGTAGCCAACGCCATGTTATTGAGGGCGTAGGCGAGTTGTCCTTCCCAAAGAGAGGCAGTCTCAAGGGTGAATTCTTGGACGGGTGTCTGGTGCGTGAGGAACGCGTGCTTTGTAACGAAATAGGGGTTGTTAGTTCCCTCCAATTCGCGGAATGCCTTTTCAATTTGGACGAGAGCGAGATCCCAGCGGTCTTCGTCGGAGATGGCTTCTTGGGCGGCGCGTTGGTAAGCGTCAGCACTTGGGCTGTCGGTGAGGAAGAACTTCGGAGAAACGCCGTCGAGACGATACTTGCCGACGAGTCCGTTGTCGAACGGTCCCGGGTTCTTCTTGGGGTGGCGTTGGCCGTTGAAGAACTTATGGAGAAACTGCTCCACTCGCCCCTTTGCGGATGCCTGACAGACGACCGCGATACGCGGACAATTCTTGGAGAAGGTTTGCTGGGAGTAGGGTCCGCAGTTCTGGATGCCTCGGTCCGCCCACGTGTCTGTCTTGGCGCCAGTAGGGTCAAAGACGTACACAGGCTTGGGCGTAGTTTCGAGTGGCGGGAGAGCCTTGCCTTGGAGGAGATTGCCGACGGTGAGGGTAACCCCATGGCTTACCTCGAGGATCTGTTTCTGGAGGTAGCCAACGACCTTGCGGAGGTCTTGCAGCTTTGCTGGTCCAACTTGGCGGGCGGCGGCTTTCTGGAATAAAGCCTGGCGGACCTCGCCTGCCCTGTCGAGGAAAACTTGGTCGAGGAGGTTGCTAAAGGTGTGGGAACTGGGCTCCACATAACAGTCCTGCGTCCTCACGGATGGCGTTCCTTCGCGAGCGTCTTCAAGCTGGAGCTTGTCAGCATGCAGTCCTGAGACGCGCCCAAGGAGTTCAAATCGGGGTTCGAGTCTTGGATCGTCATCGGGACACATTCTTCCAACATAAAGCCCTTGGAGTTTGATTCCTGCAGCAATGAATTCGTCGCAAGACGCAGTGATTCGTCGGCGAGTTCTGGAATCGATGGCGAGACCAAGGAAGGGTTCTTTGTTGGCGAAGAAGAAGAGCCGAACATCGAGTTCGTAGCGGGGCAAAAGCGCGAACCATGTAGGCGCGGAAAGCCCTGGGGGGAGAACCTCTTTGAGAAGGTCGTTTACGCCGAGGAAGGTGATGGGTCTGTGAGTGATAACCGGCCGATTCAGGGCATGGAAATGGTCGATGAGAGTTTCGCGGAATAGGGCCGCCACTAGGCTGAGATTCTCACGGAGAGGGATTTGTTGTTGGGACTCTCCTAATGCCGGAGCATTCTGTATTCGCGGGAGGCAGACTATGAGGTCGTGCTGGCGAGCGACTGCGTGAGTTCCGCGGTGCTTGTTGCGAAGGTCGGTGAGGTCTTGGTGGCCTGTTTCGGGGTGGTATGCGAAGACGCCGACCTGGACAGTGGTGTCAGGAACTTCGATTGGTGCGATGTTAAGCACGGGGTTCATATGATGTTTATTCTAACTCATGTAATTGCTTCGCGGCGCGCGGAGACGTGATACGCAGTGACGGCGCAGCAGGAGGGCGGTTTTGCAACCCCGACATGGCGAGAATGCCCGTGCTAGGCGGGAGGACCGGGAGGCTCCGGCGTGATTGCGGCGAGGATGCGATTTCCGGTTTGGTGGATGCGGTCTAGGCTCTCCGTCAGGAGCTTCGCGTCACCTTCGTAAAGCTGGATGTAGTCTTGAGCAGCAGTGCCCGTCTCAAGGCCGATGGCGTTGCAAACGACAAACGAAACGGCCTCGGCTTCGGTCTCGCGGACGCGCTTCGAGGTGCCATTGCGTCGCTCGTCGCGGTGCAGCATTTCGTGGGCAAGCTCGTGAACGAGCGTGGCGAACTCTTCGGCGGGTGCTTGGCCTGGTAGCAGCGTAATCTTGCCGCCAGCCGAAGTGCCCCGAGCTGGGGCGATTTCCTCGGAGTATTCAAGCGCAATGCTCTGTTCTGCTACGAGCGTCTTGAGCCGCGCGAGATTGTTGCTCGGGTCACCTTGTACGCTGGCGATTTCCGGAAGAGGCTGACCGTCGGTCTGGCTGATGTCGAACACGTGAGCACCTCGATAGGCGACGGCGGAGCGTTCTTCGGTGCTCTCCGGTTCCTCGGCTTCGTTGCTTTCCTTGGGACGGACAATCGGCGCTATGATGAGGATGCCTTTCTCGCCTTTCTTCACGAAGCGCCCAAGCTTGTGCCAAGTGTGAAAGCCAGCCACGTGCATGGCCGTTGGCTTCTGAGATGCAATGAGCATCACGTTTCGGAGACTGTCCCGATGGAATCGGCCAATCGCCGCCAGGTAGTGTGTCAGCGTTTCGCTGTGGCCCTGGTTGAGCGCCGCGACGAGGTGCTCGATGGCCTTGTTTGTGATTTGTTTGATTTGTTCTGATTTCATTTTTCTGTCCTTTCGGTGAGTGAGATTTGGTTCCTTCACCGGACACAGGAACCAAATCGCAGCGGGTCACCGAGAGGGCAGAAAGCGGAGCGTTGGGTGTTCGTGGCTGGAGCGGATGGCAACGGGCGTGACAGGCGTGGGTTTCGACTGGCGCGACCGTGTGCTATTTCGACGCTAGTTGGTACGTATTGCAGCTCATGATCGACAAGTACAGGATTCGCGGTCTCAGTTACTTGACGGTTAGAATGCCAAAGGTTATAAGGGCTCTGCCCTTCGGGCCGCTAGTTTCGGTAACGACCCTTCCAGAGAATCAAGAATGAAGACAACCTTTGCGCTCGAACTACGAGGGGTAAGTAAGGTTTACGAATCGAAGAAAACTGTTCTGCGCGATATCTCGCTGCAGGCAAAAAGGGGAGAAATATTGTGCCTTCTCGGGCCAAGTGGGTCAGGCAAGACGACTCTACTGAGAATTATCGCGGGACTTGAGAGCCCAGCGTCCGGCGAGGTGTATTTGGAGGACCGGCCGTTGTCAGGAGTAGCCACCAGAGAGCGAAACATTGGGTTTGTTTTCCAGTCTACAGAAGCAGTGTTCCCGCACTTGACTGTCTATGAGAATGTTGCATTTCCTCTCCGGGTCAAGATTCGGAGAAGCTCGGAGAGAAATCAGGTAAAACAAGTAAATGAAATGTTGAGTTTAGTAAGGCTTGCAGCTTTTGCTGCGGAATATCCACAGAGGCTTAGCGGAGGGGAGAAGCAGCGGATTGCGATCGCGAGGGCACTCGTTTATGAGCCGTCGCTTCTATTGTTGGACGAGCCTTTGAGCTCGCTTGACAATGTACTTAAGAAGGAGCTCTTGGAAATAATCTTAGAGATTCGCTCTAGGTTCAGTCCGACGATTGTGTACGTGACGCACGACGAAAGAGAAGCCTTAGAGGTCGCCGATAGTATCGCGGTGCTGAATGACGGGCAAATTCTTCAACATGCAGACGTTGCCGAGATAACGTTGAACCCAACATCAGCGAAAGTTGCGGAAATCATCGGCGGTTGGAACACTGTGCAGGTGAAAGTGGCATCAGAAAAAGACAAATCACGTCTCAAGTTTGAAGAAATTAGTTTTGAGCTTCCGTTGATATCATCTCCTAATCAGAGATCCGCGTATTTTGGAGTTCGTACTTCGGCGATTCAGGTCGTAGAGGACCAAGAAACAGTAGAACGGAGCGACTTCATCATCTTTCCGGGAACAGTCAGTCGGATTACTCCTTGGTATGGACAGAGAATGCTCTGGATCAGTTGCGGAGTTACTAGTTTTCGCGTTGAGACGAAGACTCTAGCCGCGTGGATGGAAGTGGGAACGCAGGTCTTTCTGAGGATTCCTAAGGCTGCCGTTAAGGTATGGCCCAGAAGCTGAGAAGCTCAAGAAGAAGGGAGTGGTGCGAGAATGAGATTATCGAAGCTATGGGTTTGCTGTGTGGGATTGCTTCTGCTTAGTCAGGGCTGTGGCCGAAAAAATCTTACAGTTGTTTCTTACGGGGGTGGCACGTACCAGGAATCCCATAAGATCGCCTTCTTTGAACCGTTCGAGAAGGCCACAAAGCAGCATATTGACTCAGTTGTGTGGAACGCAGAATACGGGAAACTAAAAACGATGGTCGAGAGCGGAAGGGTATCCTGGGACGTTGTTGAAGTGACAGATGCCCAGTTCAAGCGGGGGAAGCGAGAGGGTCTTTTCCAAGAGTTGACGACTTTACCGCGAGAAGGGGAGTTCTTGCCGAGGACGGTGGACGATTATGGTGTGGCGAACGTTTATTGGGGGACCGCATTGGCCTATATGGCTGATTCCTATCCCGGCAAGAAGCCACGGACGTGGAGTGATTTTTGGGACGTCAAGAACTTCCCGGGCCCTCGCGCCTTGTACGATGATCCTCGCGGCAACCTTGAGTTTGCACTTCTTGCAGATGGGGTGCCCAAGGAAAAGCTCTATCCGCTGGACGTTGAGAGAGCCTTCAGAAAGCTCAACGAATTGAAACCATACATCCGGGTTTTCTGGAAGGAAGGTACCCAGGCAGTTCAACTGCTCCAGAGTAGATCTGTAACTCTGAGTAGTGCGTGGAATGGTCGCATATTTGCTCTCCGCCGGGAGGGCGTTGGAATCGACTATTCCTGGGATGGCGCCGCGCTGGAGCTCGACTGGTGGATTGTTCCCAAAGGATCCGGGCATGTCGAGACGGCCTCGCAATTCATTCTGTTTGCAACCGACCCGGGGAGGATGGCTAAACAAGCCGAATTCATAGGGTACGGCCCAATAAACAAAGCTGCGCTTCGTTTTCTGCCGGAGCAGATTCAGAAGGAGCTTCCTACACACCCGACGAATTGGGATAAGGCATTTGTTGTTGATTCTGATTGGTGGTCACAGAACGAGTTGGAAGCTACGAAAAGATGGATCGCTTGGAAGAGTAAATGAATGCCCGAAGATTAAGAGGCGTAGATTTCCTTCGCTCACGACTTTTGGAGGTTGGACCATTCCTCGTCCTTCTGGTCAGTTTTTGGGTCCCAATTTTAATTTGGGGCATATCGTCAGGATTTCTTGAAGATCGGTCTCTTCCGAAGGACGTTTCCTTCGGGACGTTGACTTGGAATACTCTTTGGCTGGCGTTTTCGACTACCTTCTCCAGCGTTTTGCTGGCCTACCCCGTGGCTCTTCTAGGTTGGCTCGGAAGAAGGAAGGGTTCCGTCGCTCTCGGCGGAATCGTTTTTATGCCTCTGGCGGTTGGTTTCCTAGCTCGCAATTACTCTTGGATTGGCGTACTGTCTGGCAACGATACGGTTTCTTCTCTGGGGCTGTATTACTTGCAAGCTGAAAAGCTCCTTTATACGAAGGAAGCAGTCGTCTTGGTCATGGCCTACATCTTCATTCCTTTTGCGTACTTCATTCTGAAAAATGCATTTGATGCTATACGCGTGGAAGAAATTGAAGCTGCGGTAGTGCTCGGCGCGACCGATGCCGAGGTTGTGTTGAAGGTCTTATTTCCGCGTACTCTCCGACAGGCTGCGATCGGGATTGTTCTAATCTTTGCGATCGCCCTTGGTTATTTTGTGACGCCAAGAATGCTCGGTGGCGGGAAAGTGGACATGGTGGGCAACTTAGTCTGGAATTATGCCAACCTCGGACAGTTTGCGATGGCCTCCAGAATCTCCTTCTGGTTTCTGCTTGTTTTCAGTCCGTTTTATGCTGTGTCTTTCCTGCTCATAGTTCTCGCTCGGCGCAGAGTACTGGGTAGATAACACATGCTGGACCTGCAGAGCTTGCAACCGAGACTCTTGCGATTGTCTGTGTTTTTCTGGGCCGGCGTAGTTCTTGTCTTTCTTCTACTCCCGTCCATATATCTTTTCATGTGGTCCGTGATGGGAACCGGTACAGTCGGGATCCTCGGGCATCCTACGAGCCGGTGGTTTGTTCAGATTGTGAGAGATCCGGGGTGGTGGAAGTCTTTTGGGTATTCGATTGTCCTCGCGCTGCTTTCGTCCACGCTTTCGCTCGTTTCATGTCTGCTCTATTTCTATTTCTCAATCTGGAGGAAAAGAGCATATCAGGCAGTGGGATATGGGCTCTTAGTCGGGCCATTGGTGTTGCCTACTGTCGTCTATGCACTGGCTCTCCGGATTGCGTTTAGCTCACACGGCTCACCTGAATATCTGCCGTTGGTGCTGGGGCATATTGCATTGTTGTATCCAGTCCAGTACTTCATTTTAGAAAGTGGGAACGAATTGCTGAAGACGGAATGGATCTATGCGTCGGCAACACTCGGCGCGTCTCACAGCGAAACCATCACGCGTGTGCTCTGGCCTGTGCTGAGAACTCCCATATCGCTGGCATTCGGCATTGGTTTGTTGTTTTCTTTTGACGAGGTGGTCGTGGCAGTATTTGTCATAGATAGCGCGACAGCTACAGTTCCGAAGAAGATGTGGGACTCCATTAATCGGCAGATGGACCCAACTCCTGCTGTCATCGCGACCTTGTTATTTCTTCTTACGGTCATGACCGTGATTTTGGCGTGGCTGAATACGCGGAGGCGCCGTGGACCTGAAGCGTGAATTCTGGCGGGCACTGATCGGGAGCCTGATATTTCGGTTGTTGCTACTGCCTTGGTTTAACTTTGCGGAGAGTTTGAAGGAGTTGACAATAGATGTTGTCATCTTCTTAGTGACCTCTTTGCTCCTGCTCCTTGTCAACCTTTATGCAGTTCGTCAGGCGGTATGGCGGCTGCTTCGGATCTATCACCGGGCTGATGAGCAGACAAGGAAACAGTTAATGAAGCTTTTTTTGGAGAAACACTTAGATGCTTTCGAAAATACCATTCTGTCGGCATCTACAGAGGATGGCGTGGAACTTGATGAGGACGACGTTGATCTGATATCGCGACTTTGCTTTGAATTTGGAAGCGGCGTTTACCATGGAACGGACTCAAACCCACCCTCCCAATTCACAAAGAAATACAGTCATTATCTTTTATATCACGAAAGAAATGTTAAGAAACGAAATCAGCCTGGTGTCAGGGTACTCTTGGTGTCCGAAGAAGACCTGGAATCGGACTACAAGACAGATGGAAACTCTTTTCAATCATTCTATGGCTGGCACCTAGGTAACAGTATTAGTCTCTTGCAGGCGGACCCGCAAGACGCAGCAGACATAGCTATCCGATTCGGAATTCCGTCAGTGGACCTAGGAATTTGGGACAGCAATTATGTGCTTCTGTTCTGTCCCGCCATTGGGCAGCCTGGGGGTCGAAGAACGCGTCTAAAGATCGGAATCAAAGGCTCAACCCTTTTCAAGAATGCAAAAGGGTACTTCATTGCTCTTCTGGAGAAAACACGCGACATCAGGACGGTCGACAACGCGCGTGTAAAATGTCTTGAACGCCGACGGGCTGACTGGGAGAAAAGTCAGTCCCTCGTAATGTCCCAATGGGAGAAGTAAACGCATCTCTGGCTTCACATTTCACGCCCGAGCTTGCTAGGTGCTGGCCTGACTTCGTCAATTGCCACAAACGGCTCAAGACAGAGGCGCCCTTCCTAAGGAGGGTGCTGTCTAGGAACCGACAAGGAGTAATTCTGGACGCGGCAACTGGCATCGGTTGCGAAAGCATTTACCTCTCGGAGCATGGCTATCGCGTCGTCTGCAACGAGATAGACCCGACGTTTCGGGAGATCGCCACGGAGCAAGCGTCAAAGCGGGGAGTTAAGCTCTCATTCGTGACAGAGGACTGGCGGTGCCTCACCAATACTCTAGAGTGTTCTTCGGTGGATGTCGTTCTGTTGATGGGGAATTCCCTGTGTCACTTGATGGAGCTCAGGGCAATTAAGAGGGCTCTGAGGCAGTTCCATGACTTGTTGCGAGCAGGAGGGCGTTTGATCCTTGACGAACGAAACTTTCGTTACATCTTGGAGAGGAAGCGTGAAGTACTAAAGGGAAAGTTTCGTTTCTCGAGGAGAGTAATCTACTGCGGTTCTGGGATCAGCGGCAGGCCAATTAGGATAAGTTCCCGTCGGGTGACGTTTGGCTATTTCCATTCGCGTAGAGGGATGTTCGGAGTTCTCGATATGTACCCTTTCAAGCAAGGTCAGCTCAAGGGGTTAATAGAAGAGGCGGGCTTTGTGCGGGTTCAGGTCTATAGCGACTTTTGCCTCGGGATTCGTGAGAATTGCGATTTTTTTACGTATGTAGCCAGCAAGGAGAGCTGAAGATTCCTAAGAGAGTCGAGCCAGATCCGGTAAAGGGAGCCGAAAAGCAAAGAGCGCACTCAGAAAGGGAGAGCGACAGCATGGTGTTATCCGAATCTCTTGCCTTAGTGCGCGGGCGATCAAGATCCTGTCTTCGGTGAGTGCGCTGGCACGCCAAGGGCATCATGCTACAAAAGCAGGCGCGTTGGAAGGCCAAGAAACCTGTGCCAAAACTGTGCCAGAATCCGATCTTGTCACAGCATTGGGGTTAGCGTTGAGCGAAAAGCAGATTCCCCAAATTGTTGAAAACATTGAGAAGCGAAAGCAAGGAATGGAGCTGTTGGAGTCGGACGGTAGGCACCGAAGGCAGGGGCGTTAAGTATGCAGATTGCTGGCCTTGGGCAAGTTAAGGGCAGAAAGATTCGAGACCCGTAACTTCTTGCATTCGTTTCAAGTGGGCAAGAAATGGGCAAAGAATCATCGAAATCTCCCCTTGTGTCGTCGTTCTGCGCGATTGAATCGACGGCACTTAGTTGATGCTACTGTTTCTCCGGAACCAGAGGTCGGCGGTTCGAATCCGCCCAGGCGTGCCACTTCTTACCTTTAATCGAGAGCCAGAGGTCGGCGGTTCCCTTCGGCGCTGCTCAGGGCAAGCGAATCCGCCCAGGCGTGCCACCTCCTTGTGTAGTTTTGTATTCGACGACTTCCGCGGATACCCTTTAGTCTGTTTCGAACTCAAGTTCCACGCTCGGCCTGAATGAAACGAATCGAGTATTTAGTTGTCCGGTTGGCCCGTATTACCGCCGGGTGGGGAATGGTCATTTGATGCGTGGTGCGTTCAGCTTAGCCTCGGCCTCGCGCCGTTGGGCCGCAGAGGAATCATTCCAACAACAGGCTCCGAACGCACACCGTGATATAAGCATGTTTGCAGCGCATGGAACGTCAGGGGAGTTCGATGCCCTCCTGTAAACGCTGGGAGAATCCGGATGAAACTTCTCGTGCCGGTATTTGTGCTTCTCGTAGGTCTCTGTTCGTTGGCCGAACAGTCCAAGCCACCAGCCCTGATGCCGGGTATGGGCCAACATCACCACGCGATCTCCACGAAGAGCCCTCAGGCGCAGCGTTTCTTCGATCAGGGGCTCACGCTGGTCTTCGCTTTTAACCACGAAGAAGCCGCTCGGGCATTCCGGCGAGCGGCGGAGCTGGACCCGCAGTCCGCGATGCCCTATTGGGGTATCGCCTTGGCATTGGGTCCATGCATCAATCTGGATGTGGATCCTCCGCGCGAAAAGGCTGCGTATGAAGCCGTTCAGAAGGCGATGTCGCTCGCGGCGGGCGTGACGGAAAGTGAGCGCGGCTACATCGAAGCGTTAGCGCGGCGCTATTCGGTGGATCCCAAGATCGACTTGAAGAAACTCGACGTGGACTACGCTCACGCGATGCGAGAGCTATCCAAGCGCTACCCGGACGATCTGGACGCGGCCACACTCTATGCCGAGAGCTTGATGGACCTCCACCCCTGGAAGCTTTGGAGCCTCGACGGCCGTCCGGCCGAAGGCACGGAAGAGATCGTTGCCGTGCTGGAATCCGTGTTGCGCCGCGATCCCTACCACATCGGCGCGAATCACTATTACGTCCATGCCGTGGAAGCGTCCACTCATCCCGAGCGGGCCTTGGCCAGCGCCAGGCGTTTGGAAACCCTCGCACCGGCAGCGGGCCATCTGGTTCATATGCCCGCGCACATTTACATGCGTGTCGGCGACTACCCGGCGGCCGCGCGCAGCAATGCGCTGGCGGCTGAGATCGACCGCGTCTATCTGCGAGACAGCGGCACGATGGGCAGCATGTACGACATTTTGTACTACGCTCACAACCTTCACTTCCTTGCTGCCGCCCATTGCATGGCAGGGAGATTTACCGACGCGAAGCGGGCTGCCGATGAGCTGGTTGCACACATCGGCCCGATGGCTATTCGCGACATGTCGATGGCTGAACCCTACATTCCCACTCCGATCTTCGTCCTTCTCCGGTTTCATCGCTGGGACGAAGTCCTGAAGCTCCCGCCGCCGGACTCGAACCTGGCCATGACAACCGCATTCTGGCATTTCGCACGTGGATCGGCCGCTGCGGCAAAGGGCCAGATCGGGATGGCAGAAAGTGAGCGTAGAACTCTGGAAGCGGCGCGCCGAGAAACGCCTGCGGACATGGAGTTCAGTGCGTATTCCAACAAAGCGCAGGCCTTCCTGGACCTGGCGGCAAATATCCTGGACGCTCGGATCGCCACAGCACACGGTGACGGCGAACGCGCGATCGAGTACTGGAAGAGTGCGGTTCGAATCCAGGACAGGCTTTACTACGGCGAGCCGCCCGAATGGTTTTATCCGGTACGGGAGTCACTCGGCAGCGCACTGCTGCAGAACGGTCAAGCTGATAAGGCCGAGGCAGTGTTTCGCGCCGATCTGGAACAATATCCGCGAAATCCTCGGTCGCTTTTTGGGCTTCTGAAGTGTTTGGAGGCCCAGAAGAAGACCTCCGACGCGGAATGGCTGCGGCGAGAATTTGAGACTGCTTGGAAAAACGCGGACGGGACACTCGCGCTTGGAGATCTGTAGCCTATCGCTCCGGAAGACGAACTCACCAAGTTGGGTCAGAACTATTTCCTTTCGGCAACTCCAGACTATGGGACTTGGGAATCCAATTTGATGGGCGTGCCGCATCTGGGACAGCGACCGATTAAACCTTTCACATCCTGGCCGCAGGAAAGACAAAATCCATCCTGCAATCGAAGGCGGCAAACCGCATCGACTCGCCGCCAAAGGCGCCAACCGAACAGAATGCCGCCGACCGGGAAGAGGACTAGCGAGGTTAGACAAATCCCGAGTAAGTCCGAGCGCCTACCTGTGGCCAGCCAGAACACGGGGGGAAATATCAACGCGCAAGTGACCCCCCATTCGAGTACGCCGACTAACAGGATGTAGCGCACCCGCCCCTTCCGCCACAGGCGTATTGCTCGCGGTTCCATCCTGATGAGTATAAACCCGGTACATAAAAAAACCGCCCAGAACTGGGCGGCTAGGCTCGCAAGCTGCGGTTGAGAGGATCTCAAAATGAAACAACTTTCTGGGCGGATTTGATTCCCTGTTGGCTTGGCCTGCTCAAGGCTAGATGATTTTTTGAACGCTCCGGGAATCCTGGCTTCAGCTTGAGGTCGCAGTGGGCGCCTACGAACGATTGCAGTCAGCTTGGACGGAGGAACTATCCGATCTCTGGTTGGCCGGTCTGTGCCGCAAGGGGAGCGGAGGATTTCGAGGGACCGAACCACGGAAGTTCTTTCCAAAATCCTCGCCCCTCTCGGTGACTCTGCTTGAGCATTTGCCGAAACTCGCTGAACAGGTGTGCGTCCCACCATCCCTTGTTGACTTCGTCCTTCAGGATCTTCAACGCTTCCTTGGAGGAGAGTGCGCTGCGGTAGGAACGCTCGGTGGCGAGGGCGTCATAAACATCCACAATCTGCAGAATCCGCGCGGTCAAGGGGATCTGTTCGCCCTTCAGGGCATCGGGGTAGCCGGATCCGTCCAGTTTTTCATGGTGATGGCGAATGATGGGTAGCACCAGGTGGAAGGACTTCAGCGGCGCACAGATGCGCTCGCCCTCGATGGGGTGCTGTCGCATGATCCCTTCCTCGTCCGGGGTCAGCGGGCCTTGCTTCAATAGAATCGCATCGGGCACAACTACCTTGCCGATATCGTGCACAATACCCGCGCGACGCAACGCCGTAATCTGTTCCGGCGCCAATCCCAGGCGCTGGCCCAGGAGAGCCGAGTAGTTCGACAATCGCTCGCAGTGCCCGTGCGTATACGGATCTCGCCTTTCCAGGCCGAGGGCAAGGCTGAACAGGACCGACTCGGCGTGTTCCAGTTCGTCAGTATAGGCCTTCAACTTCAGGAGAGAGCCTACGCGGGCAAGTAATTCGCTTCGGTCGATCGGCTTGCTCAAAAAATCGTCGGCGCCGGCATCAATTCCTCGAATCCTGTCTTCCGCCGCGGAAAGCCCGGTAATCAACACCACAGGGGTCAAGCGGGTCTCCGGGTCAGCCTTGAGCCGCCGGCAGATGCTGAAACCGTCGAGGCCTGGCATGACCACATCGAGCAGGACCAGGTCGGGTCGGAAGCGCGCACAGTGCTCGAGGGCCGCGTGCCCATCTTCTACGCCGGTGACCTCGTAGCCCCGCCGCCGCAACAGCAGTTCTAGGCCGCTGCGAGCAGCAGACTCGTCGTCTGCGACTAGGATCTTCCCCGTCGTCAATGCGCGACACCAGCCGTGGTCGATCCCTCACCTTAGGGCAGAAGAACACCAGCGGCAATAGAACGAAAGTCCTGTTATGGAAGACGCGAAGTACTGATTAATCGCGACGCTCCGGACCTCAACCGGCCAGCTACTAGAATTAGAATTGGATCAAAAAATAGCGGCGATTTGGTTTCTTACTCCCAAATCGGTCGAATGGGAATCTTTTGGCCCTGCCAAGCGGCGGGGCTGGAGAGCAAGAAATCAGGGCGCTTCAAGCACAACTTATCTCATGGATCGGAAATAGGTGTGGACCTGCTGGCCGGGGCTGTTTTCGGAATAGGCGAGAATCAGGCCGGTTTTCGACTCAAAGATGAGAAGGACCTGCCATCCCGTAGATGGATTTTCGTAACTCATGGTCGTAGCATCCCAAGTGCGGCCGCCGTAGGAGTAAGGTCCCTTCCCCTTGACTGTGAACGGTGCGCCATTCGGGCCCTTGACTGATTCTACAGGGTGGGCGGGGTCAACCCAAAACTTGCCGGAAAAATCCATCATGTCGCTTCTGCAGTTTCCCGCGGCGGTGCAGGTCCAAGCGTGTCTTCCCCCCATGGGTGTGCCGACGGTTTGTATCTGAGTGACCCCGGAGACTGTGTTCCCGGAAACGGAGGTCACGCGCGTGGTCATCAGGACTCGTATACCCTGCGAAAATCTCCCATTCTTGACGAAGGCCGAGACGCCATCGTAAGTCACTACCAGGCCGGGACGGACCCAGGCGGGAATGGTTGGGGCAGTCTGTGCGGGAGCAGTTAAAACGCCCAGAGCAAGGATCATGATCGGAGTCAACGCCCGAGCTTTCATGTCATCCTCCTGGTGGGTATGTGGCCCTCTTAAGCACCCAACCCTCGGCTCTCACGTCCGCGGATCCCGCCTGCGTTGAAAAAGGTCTCGGAGAATCGACTGGAATTTTAGATTGCAGCTTTGGCCTTTGCGCAAAACCATATGCCCGCCGCCCTCTTATGTCAATCCCGGATCGCCCTGGGCGCCGTTGGGTGACAAGCGCGCCCGTTCGGCAGTTCCGTCGACAGGCTCGCGAAGATCACAAGCACCTCGTACTTCGTCCTTGTATTCCACACTCGTGCCCATAACTTCGTGCATTTCGGAACAGATCATTTCCATTGGTCGTTTGCGAGCGCATGATAAAGCCAACTCCGGACCGCCCTTTCGCCGCCTACAATTCGTGCGCAGAAACATAAATTTGCGCGCGCTCCGTTTTTTGTGTGTGTATTCTTTGTGAGAGGCACACATTGTCCGCAAGGTTCATCGTTGCTCCGCGCGACTCATCTCACCTGCTCAGAACTGAACCCTCTTGACTTAGCAAGGGAACTGCCCGCTGGCGCCCTTTTCTCTCTTTGCAACTTGAGCTATTGTGCTTCGGCATCCGGAGCCGCACAAAGGTGTGCGGAGAGCGATGTAGGGCAGATCCAGGGCTCTCCACTGCGAAGGCATCACAGCCACATCGCTGAAGACCTGAGAGAGAGGAGGGGATTAATGACAAGCAATGTGAAACCCATCCCAGAGGGCTACCACACCGCGACGCCGTACTTGATCGTCCATGACGGCGCGCGCGCCATAGAGTTTTACAAGAAGGCGTTTGGAGCAACCGAGTTGATGCGTATGGCGGGCCCCAGTGGGAAGATCGGGCACGCCGAAATCAAGATCGGCGATTCGCCGATCATGCTTGCCGACGAAGTGACGGAAATGGGCTACCGCAGCCCGCAGTCGCTCGGTGGCTCACCGGTGAGTATCCTTCTCTACGTCGAGGACGTGGACACGGTGTTTAGCCAGGCTGTCGCTGCTGGGGCGAAAGTGCAAAGGCCGGTGAGGGACCAGTTCTACGGCGACCGGCTCGGCGGAGTGACGGACCCCTTCGGACACGTTTGGTATATCGCGACTCACAAAGAAGACGTGTCGCCCGAGGAAATGCAGAAGCGTGCTGCTGCCGCCGGTCGAGGGTGAAGCAGTCAGAGCTCTAGAAGTTTGAGCCTCTAAGCTGCACCCGCGCTACAGCGGCCGAGTGCGCCCGAAGGGGGACACGTTTGGCGCGGACAGTAAGTTCTTGACGGAGGGTTCTGACTGCCAATTCTCTTCTTTTCTGAATGAAAACTCCTAGGCTATAAGCGCGTGCATATGAATTGGACACGTTTTGGGTTGACGGTATTGGCTGCCGACGTCGTGTCATCACTTACGGACTGGTTCTTTATGGGCGATTTGCTCTATAGGAGGTACAACAAGTATCCCGAAATCTGGCGCTATCCAGGCGGCCAAGGCGAGGCAAAGGCCATTGCATGGTCCAGTCCCCTGCCTTTCTTGACGTGCGCTGTTTTTGCTTTCCTATGCGTCGAACTGGGTCTCTCCTCTTACAGTGGCACTCTGAAATTGGCATTTGGTGCTTGGCTCATCGGTCCCTTGCCATTGATCATCTCCCTTGCTCTGTTTGTCAAACTTCAGCCCGCCATTGCGGTGGCCTATTCGCTTGGATGGCTGGTGAAATTAGTTGTCGCGGCAGTCGTTGTGGTCTGGATCCTCAAGTAAGCCCGGACTCGACGGGCATCGCCCCCAGCATCACGAAAGTAAGAGAAATGCTCGGCGCTTGCGCCGAAACCACATCATCTCGGCGCTGGAAGGCTGCGGTGGGAGGCTGATATGGCGCGGTAGGTCAGTGAAGCGCGAGTCAAGACCTGGGTGGCTACTTTAACTTTGCGTATTCGGCTTTGGCTTGCTGAAGGATGGGGATGTCGGGGTCGGCGTCCTTCCACAGAGCGAGGAAATCCTGGTAGGCCTTGCGGCTCTTGGCCGCGTCGCCGGCCAGCGCGTAGGCGCGCGCCAGGCCAAGATGCGCAAGCGCGTGCACCGGAGCAACCGGAAAAACGCCCCGGTGGTCGAGGATCTTCTGAAACTCAGCCGCGGCTTCGTTTCCCTTGCCCAGGCGCAGGTATGCCCGGCCGCGAAGGTAAATAGCGCCAAGCCCTCCAATGCCGAACTCATAGGGGGCGGCGGCCGCCAGCAACTCGAGCGCCCGGGCGGGCTTGGCGCGTTCAATCTCGATGCTCGCGCGAATCATGAGCACCTGGACGGCATTGAGTAATGTGTCCAACGGGAACCGCTTGGCCAGGTCATCAGCGAGCACTTGCGCCTGACGAATATCGCCGGCGAGAGCCAACGCCCCAGCCGCGCCACCTTCGACGCCGGGCCCGCGCGCCATGGCCAGCGCGGCCGCTGCCTGCTCGCGCGCACGGCCGGAGTTGCCGAGTGCAGCCTCCGTCGCGGCGGCCGCGGCAGCTGTGCCGGCAGCGCGTTCCTTCAAACCGTATCGTTGGTCGAGGTCACTTGCCTGCCGGTAAAGCTCCCGCGCCTGGTTCAGCTTGCCTGCCGAGGCCGCAGCATTACCCCGGAGAAAAAGCATCCTGGCTTCGTCCGCCCTGCCTCGCGTTGCTGCAGCGTGCCTCTCCATGGCCGCCGCATCGCCCTGGAGAAAGGCAATCTGATAGAGCGTTAGGTGAGCACTTGCGATCTCTCCCAGTTGCGCGATCTGCTTTTCCAGGATCGTTTTGGCCTCCGCGAGACGCCCGAGAGATAGGTACGGTACGGCGACGTTCAAATAGTGGCGAGATGCATTCGGGTCGAGCCGGAGGGCTTCCTGGCCTTCCGCCAGGGCTTTCTCGTATTGCCCGATAATTGAGTAATAGACGGCCAAGTTGTTGTGCGGAATCGTGTCCCGCGGGTAGGTCTGCTTCCACAATTCGTAGGTCTCTCGCTGCTTATCCGATTCCCCGGTAACGCTGGCATAGTAGTGCGCGGAAATGTAAAACCTTTCCCGCTCGCCGACGCGTTCGCGCAGCGCAAAAGCCTTTTTGCGGTATTCGGCGGCCAGCTCAGGCTCCTGGAGATTGCCGTAGACGGTCCCGAGCCGCGCGTACGCCAGGGCGAAATTGGGGTCCAGTTCGACAGCCCGTTTGTACAATGGGATGGATTCCCATTCGGCGGCTTGCTTGGCACGCTGCGCGTCACCGAGGGCGAAGGCCTTGAGCGCCTCGAGCGAGGTCGTCGTGGCCTCTTCGATGGGCGCATCGAATTTCCGGATGGTGCTGAGCGACTCGCCGAGTTTCCCGCGCAGGCTCGCAGCCGCCTTGCCCAGCGCCCGGAGGATCTCTTCCTTGCTCGCCGCTTCCACCTGCTCGCGGGCCAGCGATTCCGTCGTGCCACAGTTGACCGCGTTCAACGTGAGGACATAATGGCTGCCGAGCGTGGCGATGTCGCCGGCGATCAGCGCCTTCATGCCGCGGCGCTGGCAGACCTCGCGCGCGGTGGCATCGATCACCCGCTCGTCGGGAGAGCGACCCATGCGGCGCAGGGTCTCCCGCACGCGCTCGTCCGGAACAATATTCAGGAAGGGCGATTCCCCGAGCTTCACCGCCAGGGCCTGCTTCAGCGTGCCGTCAAACACCGGGTCGCCCGTAGTATTGACGAAATCCGCCAGCAGGATGGAATCGCGCTCGGTCAGCGCCTGCGCGCGCTGGGAATAAAAGAACCAACCCCCTACGACTAGCGCCACCAGCACCGCCGCGGTGGGGAGGACAATTTTCCAGCGCCCCGCCACGCTGCGCCAGAGAGCTGATTTCGGCGCTGCGCCGAACGCCGTGGCAGCTCCACGGATTGCTGCGGTGCCGCTTGGCGCTGCTGCCGCCCCTGCCGCCACTGCGCTGACCGCCGCTGACCGCCCTGAATCTGTGTCGCGCCTCAAGCGCTTGAGGTCGGCGCGGAGCTCGGCGGCGCTCTGGTAACGCAGGTCGCGGTCTCTTTCCAATGACTTATGGATGATGCGTTCGAACTCTCCGGGTAATTCTGGATTCAAGCGAGTGGGCGGGGCCGGCACTCTGTGGAGAATGGCGTCGAACAACGCCGCCGTGGTGTTGCCTTCGAAGGGAAATTTACCCGTGGCCATTTCGTAGAGCACCACGCCGAAGGAAAACAGATCCGTACGCGCATCGAGTTCTTTTCCCAACGCTTGCTCGGGAGACATGTAGGCCACCGTACCTACAGCCACGCCCGGGCTGGTCAAGTGCTCCTCAGCGGTCCCGGCAGTGGGCAAGGCCGAGACTCCCACGGCTTCCCCCGCGTACTCTCGCTGGGGCACCAACTTGGCCAATCCGAAGTCCAGTATCTTCGCGTGACCCCGATTGGTGGCGAAGATATTCGCAGGCTTGATGTCGCGGTGAATGATGCCCTTCGCGTGAGCAGCATCCAGCGCGTCGGCGATCTGGACGGCGAGCTCCAGGAGTTGCTCGGTCTCAAACGGCCTACCGGCGATACGGTGTTTGAGCGTTTTGCCTTCCAAAAACTCCATGGCGATAAAGTGCTGGCCTTCGTCCTCATCGATCTCGTAAATCGTGCAGATATTCGGGTGATTCAGGGCCGAAGCAGCGCGGGCTTCGCGCTGGAAGCGCTCCAGTGCCTGGCGGTCTTTCCCCAGCTCTCCAGTTAGGAACTTCAGCGCCACAAGGCGGCCGAGCTTGGTGTCCTCGGCCTTGTACACCACACCCATCCCGCCGCCGCCGAGCTTCTCCAGGATGCGGTAGTGCGTAATGATCTGCCCAATCATGAAAGGGGGAACTCGCTGCGCCCTGGTGCGACATCTTAGGCCGTGCCCGCGGGCAAGTCAACGGGACGCAGAGGAGCACCGTTTTTAATTTGCGTTTTAGCAGCTTGTTGAAAAGCCCCCCGTCATTCCGAGGAGTCCGCTCCGGTCTCTGGAGTCCGGTGGACTCCACCGGAGTCCGCAAACCGGACCGCGGCGGGCGACGAGGAATCTACTGTTCTTTTGAATTGTCACAAAAGCAGATTCCTCGCTGCGCTTGGAATGACCAGCAATAATTCTTTTTCAACAAACTGTTAAGAGGCAGGCCGTGCCAGAACTATTTCCCTTCGGACGAATCGGTCGCAGCTTAGCTGCTTCGCGCGCGGGTGCACTTACAAATTCCTTACAGAAGCCTTATGCCTTGTTGACGCCTGCGCCGGTAGTCTGCTGTATCGCCAGCTGGTTGGAGTGTCTCGTCGTCGGGAAGAGTGCTCCAGCGAGCGACGATTCGGGGAGAACAATCCAATGCAGGACGCAATCTTTCTGGCGGCAACGTTGGCGTTCTTTGCGGTCGCGATCGCCTACGTGCGCGGTTGCGAGCGGCTGAAATAGGGAGGTTTTCGACCATGCTGGGCACCGCCCTGCTTCTCTTCCTCTGCATTCTGCTGTTTGGCTACTTGTTGGTGGCCTTGCTTCAACCGGAGAAGTTTTAACCGTGACCGCGAATGGCTGGCTGCAGATCAGTGTTTTCCTGCTGGTGACCCTGGCGATCACCAAGCCATTGGGCGTGTTCATGGCACGTGTGTTCAACGGCGAGAAGACTTTCCTCGACCCGGTCCTGCGCCCGCTCGAGCGATGGCTTTACCGGCTGACGGGCGTAGACGAAACGAAAGAGATGCGCTGGACCGAGTACGCGGCGGCCATGCTGCTTTTCAGCGGCGTTTCGATGTTGTTGCTTTACGGAATCGAGCGTGTACAGGACTGGTTGCCGCTGAATCCTCAGAAATTGGGCGCGGTTCCCCCCGACTTGGCCTTCAACACCGCCGCGTCGTTTTCCACAAATACCAACTGGCAGGCCTACGTCCCCGAGACCACCATGACGTATTTGACGCAGATGGCCGGCCTGGCGTATCACAATTTTATTTCCGCGGCAGTGGGGATCGCGCTGGCCATCGCTTGCATCCGCGGCGTTGCGCGGCGCGAGCGCGATACGATCGGCAATTTCTGGGTGGACCTCACGCGTTCCACGCTCTGGGTCTTGCTGCCCGTGTGTTTAGTGGTCTCGCTGATTTTCGTTTCGCAGGGCGTGGTCCAGAACTTGAAAGCGTACGATACGGTGCAATTGCTGGACCCGCAGACGGTGCAACAGAGCGGTCCTGGCGGCGCAGCGAGCAGCCGGACCTTCAGGGAACAGATCCTCGCGCAGGGGCCTGCTGCCTCGCAGGAAGCCATCAAAATCTTCGGCACGAACGGAGGGGGATTCTTCAACGCCAACAGCGCCCACCCCTACGAAAATCCCACGCCGCTCACGAATTTCTTGCAACTCGTGCTGATTTTCGCGGTGCCTTCGGGGCTGACTTACACGCTCGGGCGGATGACCGGCTCGCCGCGGCACGGTTGGGCCGTTTGGAGTGCGATGGCGGCGCTGTTTTTAGCGGGAGTCGTCGTCGCGTACTGGGCCGAGGGTCGCGGCAACGCGTTGTTGCCCGGCGTTGACCAAGCGGCTAGCGGGATGCAGGCCGGGGGCAACATGGAGGGCAAAGAGCTGCGATTCGGCATCGCCAATTCCGCACTCTACGCCACGGTCACCACGGACGCGAGCTGCGGCGCGGTGAACTCGATGCATGATTCCTTCACGCCCCTCGGCGGGATGGTGCCCCTCATCAACATCATGCTTGGCGAGGTGGTGTTCGGCGGTGTGGGTGCAGGGCTCTATGGAATGCTGGTCTTTGTGATCCTGGCGGTATTCATTGCTGGTCTGATGGTGGGCAGGACGCCGGAGTACCTGGGCAAGAAAATCGAGGCCTACGAAGTGAAGATGGCCATGCTTTCCGTGCTCGTCTTATCCCTCACGATTCTGGTGTTCACGGCGATCGCGGTGGTGTCCCCAAGGTTCGGCACTTCCGGCATTTCCAACCCCGGGCCCCACGGCCTCTCGCAGATCCTCTATGCGTACAGCTCGGGCACGGGAAACAACGGCTCCGCGTTTGCCGGCCTGAATGCAAATACGCTCTGGTACAACACTTCCATCGGACTGGCCACTCTGTTCGGCCGCTTCTTGGCCGTCATCCCCATCCTGGCCATGGCCGGAAGCCTGGCGCGGAAGAAGCTGGTGCCCGCGTCGGCGGGGACATTCCCGGTGACGACGCCGCTGTTCACCGTCTTGCTGATTTCGGTGATTCTGATCGTGGGCGCGCTCACCTTTTTCCCCGCGCTCAGTCTAGGCCCGATTCTCGAGCATTTGTTGATGAGCGCCGGAAAGGTCTTCTGAGGCCGCGATGAGCCAGGGATCAAAAGCAGGAAAGAAGCCTCTGTGGACCTGGCCGATTATCGGCCGGGCGCTGCGGGATTCGCTCCTCAAGCTCAACCCGCGCACGCTGATGAAGAACCCAGTGATGTTCGTCGTGGAGGTCGGCGCGACGCTGACCACCGTCGAGCTGGCGCGCGACATCGCGCGTCACTCGTCGGGAATCGGATTCAGCCTGCAGATCACGCTGTGGCTTTGGTTCACGGTGGTGTTTGCCAACTTTGCCGAAGCCATGGCTGAAGGCAGAGGGAAGGCGCAAGCCGAAACGTTGCGGAAGGCCAGAGCCGACACGCTGGCGCGGAGATTGCGGCCGGACGGTTGCACGGAATCCGTGCCGGGTTCCCAACTGCGTATAGGCGATCAGGTGTTGGTTGCCGCCGGGGAGTTCATTCCCGGCGACGGCGAGGTTTTGGAAGGCATCGCTTCGGTGGACGAATCGGCGATCACCGGCGAGTCCGCACCGGTCATCCGCGAGGCGGGCGGGGACCGATCCGCAGTCACCGGCGGCACGCGCGTGCTCTCCGATGAGATCAAGGTGCGCATCACGTCGAATCCGGGCGAAACCTTTTTGGACCGCATGATCAAGCTGGTCGAGGGTGCATCGCGGCAGAAAACTCCCAATGAAATCGCCTTAAACATCCTCCTTGCCGGTCTGACGATCGTCTTTCTCCTGGCGGTGGTCACGCTGCAACCCATGGCCATCTACTCCGGGGCGCCGCAGTCCATCTTTGTGCTGGTGTCGCTGCTGGTCTGCCTGATTCCGACGACCATCGGAGGATTACTCTCAGCGATTGGAGTCGCCGGCATGGACCGTGTCCTGCAACGGAACGTTCTGGCGATGTCCGGGCGCGCGGTGGAGGCGGCCGGGGATGTGGACACGCTGCTCCTGGACAAGACAGGCACGATCACGCTGGGAAATCGAAGGGCGACGGAATTGTTGACCGCGCCCGGCGTGAGTGAAAAGGAACTGGCAGACGCGGCGCAGCTTGCGTCGCTGGCGGACGAAACCCCGGAAGGCCGCTCCATCGTTGTGCTGGCGAAAGAACGTTACCGTCTTCGCGGCCGCGAACTCTCCCCCTATGGGGCGACCTTCATACCTTTTTCGGCGCACACGCGGATGTCGGGAGTTGATTTGGACGGGCGCGCGATCCGAAAGGGAGCTCCCGACGCGATTGAAAAGTTTGTTGCCGGTGCGGGCGGCGAAGTGCCCTCCGAAATCAAGGTTTGTGTCGAGGGTATTGCGAGGTCTGGCGGCACGCCGCTGTTGGTCGCGGAGGACCGACGGGTATTAGGTGTTGTGCATCTGAAGGACATCGTGAAGGGCGGATTGCGCGAACGGTTTAATCAGTTGCGAGCCATGGGCATTCGCACGGTGATGATCACGGGGGATAATCCTTTGACCGCGGCGGCCATCGCCCGCGAGGCCTGCGTAGACGATTTTCTCGCCCAGGCGAAGCCCGAGGACAAGTTAGCGCTCATCCGCAGCGAACAGGCCAAGGGGAAGCTGGTGGCCATGACCGGCGACGGCGCCAACGATGCCCCCGCGCTTGCACAGGCTGATGTCGGGGTGGCGATGAATGCCGGCACACAGGCCGCCAAAGAAGCCGGCAACATGGTGGATCTGGACTCCAATCCCACCAAGCTCATCGAAATTGTAGAGATCGGCAAGCAGTTGCTGATTACGCGGGGCGCCCTGACCACGTTTTCGGTGGCCAACGACGTGGCGAAATACTTCGCGATTATCCCGGCCATGTTTGCCGGGGCCTTTCCGCAACTCCATGTGCTCAACGTCATGAAGCTGGCCACGCCACAGTCCGCCATTCTTTCGGCCGTAATCTTTAACGCGCTCATCATTGTCGCGCTGATCCCCCTGGCGTTGCGAGGCGTGCTTTACCGGCCGATCGGAGCCGAGGCCCTGCTCAGACGGAATCTCCTGGTGTACGGCTTGGGAGGAGTCATCGCTCCGTTCATCGGCATCAAGCTGATCGACGTTTTGATCGCCTGGCTCGGGCGGGCCTGAGGTGCAGGCATGAGAAGGAACCTGAAGATTGCCATCGGGATGACACTCGCCACGACGGTGCTACTCGGTGTGATCTACCCCCTTGCGGTGACCGGCATCGCACAACTCGTCTTTCCGAATCAGGCCAACGGTCAACTGATCATCCGGGGCGGGAAGTTGGCGGGTTCGAAGCTGATTGGGCAGCCCTTCTCCTCGCCCGGCTACTTCTGGTCGCGACCCTCCGCGGCGGGCGTGGCGGGATACGACGCGACGGCATCCGGCGGATCCAACCTCGGCCCTACGAACAAGGCCTTGCTGGAACGTGTGCACGGCGACTTGCAAAGAATGCAAGCGGGGGTACCCGGCGCGCCTGTGCCGGTGGACTTGGTGACGGCCTCCGCCTCAGGCCTCGATCCTCATATTTCGCCTGCCGCGGCCGAGTTCCAAGTCTCGCGCGTGGCGCGCGAACGCGGAATGCAAGCGGGCGAAGTCAGGGCTCTGGTCCGCAAACACACCCAAGGGCGACAGTTCGGATTCTTGGGCGAGCCGCGCGTCAATGTGCTGGAGTTGAACCTGGAGCTGGATGCCGCTCATCCTCGGCGCTGAGTGGGCGTGACTTCAGCGCCGGGCTCTTGAGCCCGCATTGGGCGGCAGCTCGAAATGATAGCCGATCCAGGGGTCGGTTCGGATGTATCTCGGACGGCTGGGGTCGGGTTCAATCTTCTTTCTCAGTTGGTTGATGAAGACGCGCAAGTATTCCGTTTCGTCCCCATAGTCGGGACCCCACACGGACTGCAACAATTTGCGGTGAGACAGTGGCTTCCCTTGATTCGCCACCAAGTGCCGAAGCAGGTCAAATTCCTTCGGCGTCAGCCGGATGGGCCGGCCCCGCAATGCAACCTGGCGTCGCTCAAAATCGATGGTGAGATCTCCGGCGGTGATGGGAGCCGGATTTTCACCCGGGGATGTCCGGCGCAGGGCCGCCCGGATGCGGGCCAACAGTTCCTCCATGCCGAACGGTTTCACCACGTAGTCATCGGCTCCCGCATCGAGTGCGCGTACCTTGTCTTTTTCAGCGTTCCGGACGGTGAGCATGATGATGGGCACCTCGGAGACTCCCCGGATTTCCCGGCAGGCCGCCAGGCCTCCCATGCCGGGCATGTTCATGTCCAGAAGGATGAGGTCGGGCGGCTCGCTGCGGAGCTTTTCCAGCGCATCTTCACCGTTCGGCGCCTCGGTAACGCTGTAGCCATGAGAGGCCAGGGTTGTGCGCATGACCCGACGGATTTGTGGTTCGTCGTCCACCACCAAGATGATCGCCGAAATCATTTTCTGCCCCGCGCGGCCGGATCAATGGGAAGGGTAAAGGAGAAAACGGACCCCTTTCCCATCTGGCTGACCACGCCGATCGTGCCGCCATGGGCCTCGACGATGGCCTTGGCGATGGGCAAGCCCATCCCCGTTCCCTGCACGCGATAGCGATGGTCTCGTCCGCGATAAAACTTGTCGAAGATAAAACCTTGCTCCAGCTCTTCAATACCGGGCCCGTGGTCGGCAACGCTGGTTACAAGGAAGTCGCCGCTCACCTCGGCGCTGATGGAAATGGGCGCGCCCGGAGGAGAATATTGATGAGCATTCTCGAGCAGATGAACCAGGACTTCCTTAGCCCGATTTCGGTCTACGCGGACGGGTGGCAAGTCCCGTCTGACATTCACGTTTACGGGCCGGTCCGCGAGTAGACTCTTGCACTGTTCGAGTGCCGCAGCGATCACTTCCTCGATGGAGTGCGGCTTGAGATCGAGCTCGATCCCGCCGGCATCGAGCTGAGCCATTTCCGCCGCCTCTCCCACCAGGCGATTGAGCCGATTGCTTTCTTCGTTGATGACGGTGAGAAGCTCTTGCCGTTGGGCGGGATCGAGCGCCGGGTTCGACAGGAGGGTGGTCACGGACGCCTTGATGGCCGTCAAAGGCGTGCGGAAATCATGGGTGATGGATTCGAGGAGGGCGGTCTTCAGACGTTCCCCTTCGCGCGTGGCCTCGGTCTTGCCGAGCTGTTCGATGGCCCTGGCTCGCTCCATGGCGATGGCGATGAGCGTCCCCAGCGCCTCGAGGGTCTGCCGGGACAAAACCGGGCCCGAGATCCCCAGACTGCCAATGGCGCGAACGCCGAGGCGGACGGGAACAAAACACAGTCCGTGCTCCGCATCCACGATGGGCTCGTCGCGCGCGATGACGGCCTTTAACGCGTCGGCGTCCAGTTGAGGGATTACTTGTCCGGAGCGGTAGATTTTCTCCTTATTGGCAAGGAACAGCGCAGCCGCTCCCACCTCGAAGGATTCGACCACGTGGTGGGGGATGGCGTTCAGAAGCTCGATCACGTTTCCTGCGCCGAGCAGTTGCTGGCTGAAGGCATAGAGCTTCTCGATTTCGCGCCGGCGGCGCTGCGCGTCCTGCGCCTGCTGCTTGACGCTCGCCGAAAGATGACTGGCGATGACCGCGGTCGCAACGAAGGCGAACAGCGCGATCCAGTTTTGTGGGTCCGCGATGGTGAACGTGCCGATGGGGGGCAGAAAGTAGAAGTTGAAGGCCAGCATTGCGGCGATGGACATCACCACGGCAACCGCCAGCCCCCAGACCGTCGAAACCACCAGAATGGCCAGCAGGAACATCAGTGCAACGGTCGTGGCATTCACGTGCAGCACTCGGTAGCAGGCAAAGGTGATCCCCAACACGATGCCTACCGCAAGCACGAATCGCAGAATGCGGGTTTGCGCGCGCTTCGCCACGAATGCATTCTAGCGTAGCATTCCGAGGGTCTGTAGAAGAGAATACACCCATGGCCAAGACGCCCGAGCAATGGCTGGAGGAGATTGCTTCGCCGGAGCGCACCCGGGGCACTCTGAAGCTGTTTCTAGGCTACGCGGCGGGCGTGGGCAAGACCTACAGCATGCTCAGCGAGGGCATTCGGCGGCGCAGCCGCGGCGAGGATGTGGTCGTGGGTGTGGTCGAAACCCATGGGCGGAAGGCCATCGCCGATCTTGCCGCGCAGCTGGAAATCGTTCCTCGGCGCCGGATGGAATACAAAGGGACGATCTTCGAGGAGATGGACGTAGACGGCGTCCTGGCCCGGCGGCCGCAAGTCGTACTGGTTGACGAACTGGCTCATACCAATATCCCCGGCAGTAAACATCGCAAGCGGTACGAGGACGTGCTCGAACTGGTGTCGGCCAACATGGAGGTCTTGTCCACGGTGAACATCCAGCACGTCGAAAGCATCGCCCCGGTGGTGCGCTCGATCACCGGCGTGATGGTGCGCGAAACGGTTCCGGACTGGGTCGTGGAAAATGCCACGGAAACGGTGATGGTGGACCTCACGCCCGAGGCCCTTCAAAACCGCATGAAGCGAGGCGACGTCTACAGCAGCAGCAAAGTGGACCAAGCGCTCCAGAACTTCTTTCGCCGGGGAAATCTGATCGCCCTGCGCGAGCTTGCTTTGCGCCAGGTGGCGGAGCAGGTGGACCGGTCCCTGGAATCCTATATGACCAGCAAGGATATCCAGGAGAGCTGGCCGGTACGCGAGCGAATCGCCGTTTGCGTCAGTTCAAACCCCAAGGCGCAATACTTGATCGCGCGCGCGGCGCGGATGGCCCGCCGGCTGGATGCGGAACTTTATGTGGTGTACGTGGACCTGGGCCAGGATGAGAGCGGGGAGGATCAGAAGTCGCTGGCCTCAAACTTGCACTTCGCGGAAAACCTGGGCGCGAAGGTGGTTCGTTTGAAGGGCGAGAGCGTGGCTCAGGCCACCGCCGCTTTCGTGCGCGAAAAGCACATTACGCAGGTGATCTTCGGCCGCTCGGCCGTGGCAGGCTGGCGCAAGTACCTCTACATGTCGGCGATCCATCGCTTTCTGCGCGATGCCCCGGCGGTGGACGTGCACATCGTCACCCAGGACCCCAATTGAGTTGAGCCGCGGCGAATGGACTCCCCGATCCAGTGATGGGTCCGAGAGAGGATGGCGTTCCTACGTTGCTTGCGGGCCGGCACAGTTGTCAGCGCTGAAGCCCGCGGGCCTCACCATACGCCCTGTTTCCCCCCGAACCACCAGATCAGCCCCAGCGTGGCGGTGTTTTGCTCGCGCTTGAGCACGTTCGGGGTCGCCGTCAAAAAAAACGGACGATTGGAGAAGTCGCGGCGCCATTCCGCGCGAACCAGAAAGCCCTCGGCGACATTGTAGTCGGCGGTGAGGGTGGTCTCTTTCAAGGCTTGCGTGGCGCCGCTGAACAGCCCGCCGCGGTCGGAAAGGTATTCGGCGCGGCCGGTGAGGGCGAACCGCGGCGCAAAGCGGTAGCGCGCGTACGCGGCGCCGCCGATGACGTGCGCGGGCGCCGCGGAGGGTTGCAGGCGGCTCAGCACGTAGTCGAACTCGCCCGCCAGCGTCCACCGCGACGTCACGTTCCAGGTGGCGTAGGTGTCCAGGATGTGCGACCGGCCGCGGGGGATGGGACGAAGGAGTTGGCTGGAAAGGCCGGGCTGCGTCGCGAGCGCGGGCAGACCCGGATTGAGCGCCGGAGTGACGTCCCGGCCCTCCCGGCCGACATAGTAGTTGACGCTCCAGGAGATGCTGGCCGCCGGCTTCCAGGTCAGCAGGACGGCCTGCGACTTGAAGCCGTTGAAGTCCTCGCTCTGGTTCGCGCCGTTCACCAGCCAATACCCCAGCGCTACCGGCCCGGCGGTGTAGTTTGCGCGCAAGCCGAAATGGTAAAATGGCAGGAAATTGTAGAAGTACGACCGCGAGTAGTTGAGCTGGTCCTTCGTGTAGTTGTTTTCGATGCCCAAGGCGCTGGCCCACTTGCCGACATCGGCGGTCAGGCCGGTGCCGAGAGGAATCATGTACGTCCCGTAAGCCTGGAAGACCGGCCGATAGACCTGTGGGCGGGGCTCATTGACGGCGCTGCCCTGCAAGGTTTCAGTCGCCTGGCCGTATTGCAGGTCCAGGCGCAGGCCGAAACGCCTGCCGGCCGCGGGATTCGCGGGGCGCTCGAAGATCACCGCCGCCTGGTTCAGGCTGAAGCTGTTGCTGAGCACGTCGTAAGCGCGCAGCAGGTTGATGCGCCCGGCAGGCCGGTTGAAGTTGTAGCCGTAGTAGCCGTCGAGGGTGAAGTTCAGTGTCGCTTCGCGGAAGAAGTCTGCCGCAGCGCGCGCCTCCGGGGAGGGGCCCTGCTTCGCCGGGGCTGCGCTCGCGGTGGCCGCCGGCGCTCCCGCCTCGGCGGGACTGCCCGGCTCGCGCGGCGCCTTCTCGGCAAATCGCGCTTCCAGCTCCGCAAGCCGCTGTTCGAGCTGCTCGATGCGGGAGAGTATCTCGCGTTCGCGCTCCGTCGGCGCAGGCACCTCGGGCGGGACAGGCTTTGCCGCGCCGGGGCGCGCCGCCTCAGCCGCCGGCGAGGGATTGGCCCGCCGCGACAACAGTTCGGCCGGCCGCTGGGGGAAGGCACCCGGAGCGAACCAGAGGAATGCGATGAGTACTCCAACCGTGGCGGGAAAATTTTTCGGCAGGCTGTGCATTGTCGTTGTTCCTTTTTCCGAAGGTTCCCGCAGCGCATCTTCCGCGGGCAGGGCAGAGCATAGCGCACCCGCCAACAGCGCGCAGCAGGTGTTGAACTCGTGAGCCGGCAGTGGCGCAGACTGTCGAGCGCTGAGTCCGACTCAGCCATGTCGCGTCGTGTATACTGCGCTGGGTGCCGGCCCCGAAGCTTGGGGAACCGCTCGGACGGTTATCGAACTTGCTTCCCTACATCCACCTCGGCCCCGTCACCCTGGGGACCTACGGCCTGCTGGTGGCCACGGGGCTACTCGCTGCCTTTTTCGTGCTCCGAGCGGACCTGCGGCGGCGCGGGCTCGACGCCGACCCAAACACCATCGTCGGGCTGGCGGGCTTGGCGGGGTTGCTGGGGGCCAAGCTCTGGCATTTGCTCGAGACGCCCGCCGAGTTCCTGGCTCATCCCTTCCGGCTGATCTTCAGCCCGCTGGGCTTCGCCTTTTATGGCGGCCTGCTGGGCGGCCTGCTGACGCTGGTGCTGCTGGCGCGGCACTACCGGATGCCGGTGCTGACCATGCTCGACGCGGCCTCGCCGGCGGCCGCGATGGGCTACGGCGTCGGCAGGCTGGGCTGCCTGATTTCCGGCGACGGCGATTACGGCATACCCACTTCGCTTCCCTGGGGAATGAGTTTTCCCAACGGGATTGTGCCCACCGCCGAGCGGGTGCATCCCACTCCGATCTACGAATTCCTCGTCGCCGTGGCGATCTATTATTATCTTTGGCGGCTGGGGACGCGCTCGCTGCGCGGCCCTCGGCCGGCGGGAGAGGTCTTCGCCATGTACCTGGTGCTGAGCGGCGCGGCGCGCTTCCTGGTGGAGTTCATCCGCCTGAACCCACGGTCGGTGTTGGGCCTGACCAACGCGCAGGCCGCGAGCCTGCTTTGCATCGCAGCCGGCGTCAGCATTCTCCTGGCGACGCGGCGTCGAATTCCCACTCACAAGCGCCCGGCCCGCGGCTAGCATCGCCCTGCGATGTGTACCCGTTGGGGCGGAAAAGCGACTTGACAGCCAAGCTGCCCGTGAGTAATAAGAATGCACCGCAAGTGGTCGAGGGGTGGGGGCACCATTGGCACAGGGGCGTGTCGGTTCCGGGGATTTCTTCCATTCTGAGCGATGGTGTCGCGCAAAACTGCATCGCTGCACCTCCGAGGGAGGTCCTATGTATCGCCTGAAGGCTTGGGGTGTGATGGTTTTCGTTTTGACCTTTTCCATTGCCGCCCTGGCGCAGTACGAAGGCCGATTTTTGGGCACGGTGACGGACAAGTCCGGCGGCGCCATCAAGGACGCCAAGGTTGTGATCACCAACGTGGAGACAGGTGTCCCGCGGACTCTCTATACGAACGAAACCGGCGACTACACCGCGGCAAACATCCCCCCCGGGGTGTACAAGTTCACCATCGAGGCGACCGGCTTCAAGAAGATCGAGCGCACCGGCGTGCGCCTGGAAGTCGGCAAAGACGTTCGCATTGACATCGTCCTGGTGCCGGGAGACGTCAGCGAGACCATCCAGGTGACCGGCGATGCGCCGCTGATCGAAACGACCAATGACACCCTCGGAGGCTCGTTCGCCAACAAGGCCATCAACGACCTGCCGCTCAACGGCCGCGATTACCAGAACCTGGTGGTGCTCCGCCCCGGCGTGCAGCGTTATACCGGCGGCGGATTCCTTTCCATCAGTTCCAACGGCAACCGGCCCGAGGACAATAACTTCATCGTGGACGGCATCGACAACAACGACCCCTACTACGGCGCGCAAGTAATCAACACCGAGGGCGTGCAGGGCACGCCGGGCTCGATCCTTCCCATCGACGCCATCCAGGAATTCAACGCGGTGGAAAACCCGCCGGCGGACTATGGTTGGAAGCCGGGCGCGATCATCAACATCGGCATCAAGTCCGGGACCAACGACGTGCATGGCACGGCGTACTACTTCGGGCGCAACAACGCGCTGGACGCGCGCAACTTCTTCAACACGGTCATTGACCCGAACACCGGCCTCCCCTCCAGGCAGAAGGTCCTGCGCCAGCACCAGTTCGGCGGCAGCATGGGCGGCCCGATCATCAAGAACAGGACGTTTATCTTCGGCGCCTATGAGGGCGTGCGCGCTCTGGTCAGCAATTCGAACGGCGTCACTACCCCGGCCACGGTGTCGCTCGTGTCGGCGGCGCAACCGAGCGGCGATCTGACGAACAGCATTCCCGATGCCATCGCCTCCGTGGCAGGCCACGGCTTTCCCCTCAGTCCCCTGACCGCGAACTTGATCGGAAGGGGCACCTTCACGGGAAACGGGCCATACCCGGGCTTGTTTCCGGTAAACAACGGCACGAGCCCGGCAGGCCCGACCGTGATCACCACCGGGTTCCCCAACACCAACCGCATGGATGCCTTCATCATCAAGGGCGATCACCACTTCAACGACCGTCACAGCATCACCGCGCGCTACTTCCTCGGCGACAGCTTGCAGCAAGAGCAGGACATCCCTGTGCTGCGGCCGGAATGGCGGTCGCAGTCGCAGCTCCGCGCCCAGGTGGTGGGCGCGAACTACACCTGGGTCCCCAACCCGCGCTGGGTTAACGAGGCTAAGTTCGGCTACAACCGCTTCTGGCAGTCCATCCTGACCGTGGACCACAACAAGAACGCGCTTACCACCTTCGGCATCAACGTGGGCAACGTCTCCGTTCCCATCAACTTCGGCATGCCCACGATTTCCATCACCGGTTTCAACCAGTTGGGCGGCAACAGCGGATGGCCGCTGCTGACCATTCCCAACGAAACCTACCAGTTCGCCGACAACATCTCCTATACGTGGGGACGCCACACCTTCCGGTTTGGCGGCGAATTCCGCGACGGCAAGACCGACAACATTCGCAACCGTCGAGGCAAAGGACGGATCTTCTTCAAGGGCGGCGTGTTGTCGGCCTTCTGTGATTGCTATGCGCCTAACACGTCGAGCACTCCACTAGAGGATTTCGTGGCCGGCTTCCCCACTCGAGGCGAACTGTTTGTAGGCGATTCCGAGCGCCACGTGCACATCCTCTCCTTCGGCGCATTCATCCAGGACGACTGGCGGGTCACGCCGCGTTTGACCCTCAACATCGGCGTGCGCTACGACCTGAGCTCCGCCATTCGCGAGCGAAACAACCTGCTCGGCAACTTTGACCCCAGCATCGGCCTCCAGCAGGTGGGCGCGAACATCGGCTCGCCTTACAAAGTGGATACAAGAAACTTCGCTCCGCGCCTGGGCATCGCCTGGGATCCCTTCGGCAAGAGCAAGACGGTGATCCGGGCCGGCGGGGCCATCATTTATGAAATCCCGCACATGGCCATATTCCTCGGCCAGAACGGCGTCAACAATGCCACCACGCCCGGCCTGAACGTCATCCCCACAGCCGCCCCGGGCTCAAACCTGTTCGGGAACGGCGGCAGAATTGCGGCGTCGGTGGGCACGCAGCGCAGCGGGCTGTCGTGGACCCCGGCCGGCCCCGTGCTGAACCCTGCGTTGAATTGCAATCCCCCCACGCCTTGCGACATCCTCGGAGTGCCGCGGAACCTGCATACTCCGTATGCCATCACCTGGAATTTGAATATCCAGCAGGCGCTGGGGAGTTCCACTTCGCTCCAGGTCGGCTACGTCGGCAACCGAGGGGTGAAACTTTACAGCATTCGTGACATCAACCAGGTGGACCCAAAGTCTCCGGCCGAGGATCCAATTCTCGGGTGCGGTCACTGCGAGCAGGCCGGCCGACCGCTCAACAGCCGTTTCCCCTTCCTGGGCTTCATTAACTTCATGGAGAACGGCTACACATCCACCTATCACTCCTTGCAGGCGAGCCTGACCCAGAGGGTTTGGCACGGTCTAACCATCGTGGCTGGCTACACCTACTCTCACGCCATTGACTTCGTCTCATTGAACCGCGCGCAGCAGCCGCAGGATAGCAACCGCCCGAGGCTCGAGCGCGGGAGCAGCGACAACGATCTTCGCCACCGCTTCACGCTGGCCTTGACCTATGACCTGCCGTCGAAGAAGGGCGCGGGACAGTTGTTGGAAGGCTGGCAGGTCAACTCCATTGTAGTGATTCAATCGGGGTTCCCCTGGACTGCGACCGATTATGACGACGATGTCAGTTCGACGGGAGAATTCAGCGACCGCTGGGATATTTTCGGTAACCCCAATAACATTCGGTTCTCGCCCACTAACCCGATTCCTTTCGATGCTGCCTGCGGCTGTTACCTGCAAAACGGCACCCGGCTCGTGCCTCCGGCTCCGAACTCCTTTGGAAACATGGGACGCAATATCTTCAGGGGACCCAACTTCCGAAACTGGGATTTCTCAATAGTTAAAACATTTCGTTTGGGTGAGCGGGTGAGCATGCAGATTCGCGGCGAGTTCTTCAATGTCTTGAATCATCCCAACTTCGCGAACCCGCAGTCCACTTCCTTGATCGCCACGGGAAACGATCTGGGGAACACAGGCGGGTTCGGATTAACCAATTTCACCCCAGACGTTTCCGCGGCCAACCCGGTGATCGGCGCCGGCGGGCCGCGCAATATCCAGATCGGTGTGAAGTTCCGGTTCTAGCGTTGGCAGGGATCGGCGCGATTGGAGATTGAGCCGCCGCGTAAGCGTCAGAGCATCTGGCGGAGCACGTACGGCAGAATACCGCCGTGGCGATAGTAGTTGACCTCTTCGGGAGTTTCCGCTCGGGCTACCACGGTGAAGCTGATTTCGTTGCCCTTATCGGATTGCGCCCGGACGCGCAGGGTCTTGCGAGGCTCGAGCGCGGCGATGCCTTCGATCGTGTAGCGCTCCAGGCCGGTCAGGCACAGCGTTTCGCGTGTTTCGCCGGGGCGATATTCCAGCGGCAACACGCCCATGCCCAGCAGGTTGCTGCGGTGGATGCGCTCGAAGCTCTCGGCGATGACGGCGCACACGCCGAGCAGCCGGGTGCCCTTCGCGGCCCAGTCGCGCGAAGAGCCCGCGCCGTACTCCTTCCCCGCCAGGACCACCAGCGGAACTTTTTCGTCGCGGTAGCGCATGGCGGCGTCGAAGATGGTCATCTTCTCGGGCGCCGCGGCGCCCAGGTGCACGGTCCAGCCGCCCTCGGTGCCGGGCACGAGCAGGTTGCGCAAGCGGATATTGGCCCACGTGCCGCGCATCATCACTTCGTGATTTCCGCGACGCGAGCCATAGGAGTTGAAGTCGCGGGGCTGCACGCCCTGCGCGATCAGGTATTTCCCCGCGGGGCTGTCCGGCGGGATGGAGCCCGCCGGCGAGATGTGGTCGGTGGTGACGCTATCGCCCAGCACGGCCAGCACGCGCGCCCCGCGGATGTCTTCGAGCGGCGGCGGGGTCGCGAGCATATCCTCGAAGAACGGCGGGTGCTTGATGTAGGTGGAGCGCTCGTCCCAGGCGTACAGGTCGCCCTCCGGCACCGGGAGGGAGCGCCAGCGCTGGTCTCCCTCGAAGATTTCGCCATACTGCTTGTGAAACATGGCGGTGGAAACCGCGGCGCGCACGGTGCTCTCGATTTCTTGCGGCGTCGGCCAGATGTCGCGCAGGAAAACAGGCTTTCCCTGGGGGTCCTGGCCCAGCGGCTCGCTGGCCAGGTCGAGGTCCATGCGGCCGGCCAGCGCGTAAGCCACCACCAGCGGCGGCGAGGCCAGGTAGTTGGCGCGCACCAGGGGATGAATGCGGCCCTCGAAGTTGCGGTTGCCGCTCAGCACCGCGACGGCCACCAGGTTATGCTCCTTGATGGCCGCGCCAATGGGTTCCGGCAGCGGGCCGCTGTTTCCGATGCAGGTGGTGCAGCCGAAGCCGACCAAGTAGAAGCGCAACTTCTCCAGATACGGCATCAGACCGGACTCGTTCAGATAGTCGGTCACCACCTTCGAGCCGGGCGCCAGGCTGGTCTTCACCCACGGTTTGGAACTCAGCCCGCGCTCGACAGCCTTTTTCGCCAATAGGCCGGCGCCGAGCATCAGCGACGGGTTGGACGTGTTGGTGCAACTGGTGATGGCCGCAATCACCACCGAACCGTTGCTGAGCTCGAACCGGTCGCCGTTGTTCTGGACGCTGACGCGCCTGTCGGGCACACCTTCCATGGCCTTGCGGAACGACGTCTTGGCCAGGCGCAGCGGAACGCGGTCTTGTGGGCGCTTGGGCCCGGCGACGGTCGGCTCGACCTGCGCCAGATCGAGCTCGAGCCTTTCGGAGAATACCGGGTCGGGCGTCGCGTCGGTCCGGAACACGCCCTGCTCCTTGCTGTAGGCCTCCACCAGACGCACGAGTTGCGCGTCGCGCCCGGTGAACCGCAGGTAGGCCAGTGTTTCCGCATCCACCGGGAAAAAGCCCATCGTGGCTCCGTATTCAGGAGCCATATTGGCGATTGTGGCGCGGTCGGGCAGCGAGAGGCTGGAAAGCCCGGTGCCGTAAAACTCCACGAATTTTCCTACCACGCCCTTCTTGCGCAGAATCTCGGTGACGGTGAGCACCAGGTCGGTGGCCGTGGAGCCCTCGGGCAGCCGGCCGTGGAGCTGGAAGCCCACCACTTCGGGGATCAGCATCGAAAGCGGCTGGCCGAGCATGGCGGCCTCGGCCTCGATCCCGCCCACGCCCCAGCCGAATACGCCCAGGCCGTTCACCATTGTCGTGTGCGAGTCGGTGCCCACCAGCGTGTCCGGGAACGCGAAGGTCTTGCCGCCCTCGCTCGCGGTGCAAACCACCCGCGCCAGGTATTCCAGGTTTACCTGGTGGACGATGCCCGTATCCGGCGGCACGACTTTGAAGTTGTGAAAGGCCTTCTGCCCCCAGCGAAGGAAGGCGTAGCGCTCGATGTTGCGCTGGAATTCGAGTTCGGCGTTGAAGGCGAAGGCCTGGCCGGAGCCGAAGCGGTCCACCTGCACGGAGTGGTCAATCACCAGCTCGGCCGGCAGCAACGGATTGATCTTCTTGGGGTCGCCGCCCATCCGCCGCATGGCCTCGCGCATGGCCGCCAGGTCCACCACTGCCGGCACGCCGGTGAAGTCTTGTAGCAGAACGCGCGCCGGCATGAAGGCAATCTCGTTCTGCGACCCCGCCGAGGCCTGCCAGCGCGCCAGGGCCTCGATGTCCGCGGCGCGGACGAACCGGCCGTCCTCCTGCCGCAGCAAGTTTTCGAGCAGCACCTTGAGCGAGAAGGGCAGCCGCGAGACCTGGCCGACGCGGTTCCGCTCGAGCGTCTCGAGGCGGAAAATCTCGAAGGAGCTTCCGTCAACCTTGAGTGTCTTGCGGGTGCCGAAGGTGTTGCTGGATGCGGGACTCATTGTGGAAAGCGTCCTCTCTGCTTGCAGTGCAGCTACCTATGATAGCCCATTCTCCCTGTTCCTGGCGATTCGTGTCCCGCGCATACCAGCGCTGCTCCCGGGTCAGGCGTGGCCTCGAAGGCCGTGCTCCTCTCGCGCGTCGCGGCGCCGCTCACTCTTGAGTCATCCCCAGGGTAGCGGCTCAGGTACAATAGCGCTGATCTAGGGGAGCGCACAGGCGGAGGCAGCAAAATGACCGAGGCCTGGAAACAGTGGGAGGGCCACGTTGTCAATGGGGAATTCCCCCTGCGGCAGCACCTGGGTGGAGGCGAACACAGCGCCGTGTTCCTCACCGAGCGCGCTGGGCAGGGAGTGCAGAAAGCCGCCATCAAACTTGTTCCCGCGGAGCAAGGGAGCGCGGAACTCCAACTCTCCCGGTGGCGGCTGGCGGCGAAACTCTCTCACCCTCATTTGGTGCGGCTGTTCCAGATGGGACGCTGCCGGCTGGGAAACGTGGAACTGCTCTACGTCGTGATGCAGCACGCCGAAGAGGACCTGTCGCAAATTCTGCCACAAAGGCCGCTCACGCCCGCGGAAGCGCGCGAGATGCTCGAGCCCGCGCTGGACGCCCTGGCTTATGTTCACGCCCAAGGTTTCGTGCACGGTCACCTGAAACCCGCAAACATCATGGCGGTTGGGGAGCAAATCAAAATCTCGAGCGACAGTCTCTGCCGCGTTGGCGAATGGAGTGGCGGTGTGGCGAAGCCGAGCGCTTACGACCCGCCCGAAACACCCGGCGGAGGGATCTCGCCGGCAGGGGACGTTTGGTCGCTGGGCATGACGCTGGTCGAAGCCCTGACGCAGCGTCTGCCCGTCTGGGAGGGGACGCAACAGAAGGAACCGCTCCTGCCGGAGACGCTGCCGGAACCGTTTCTTGAATTAGCCCGCCAGTGTCTGCGCCGGGAGCCTCAGCGCCGAGGGACAGTTGCCGACATCGCGGCGCGGCTTCGGCCGACCTCGCCGGTGCCAAAGGAACAGACGGGTGCCGGTCCGCCAGAGACGCCCGCAAAGCGGCGCTACCTTGTGCCGGCGGTGGCCATCGGCCTGGCCGTGGCGGCGATGCTGGCAGGCCCAAGACTCTTCAAGCGTCGCCCGGTGGCCCCGCAAGTCCCTTCCGTCGCGCTCGAACAGCCGAGGGTTCCGCCCACACCAGAGCGCAGGCCAGTGACGCCGGCCACCGGACAGCCCACACAGAGAAGCAGCGAAAGAAAGCAAGGTGCCATCGTCACCGCTCCATCACCTACACCCTTTCGATCCGAAGCGGCGTTGAAAACACCCGCAGGCGGTCTGGTTCCTGGTGAAGTGGTCCATCGAGTCTTGCCCGACGTGCCCCAGACGGCGAGAGATACGATTCGAGGTAAAGTGAGGGTCAGCGTGAGAGTTCGTGTGGACCCTTCGGGCAGCGTGGTGGGAGCGGAGCTCGATTCTCCCGGGCCGAGCAAGTATTTTGCCAAGCTGGCCTTGCAAGCCGCGCGCAATTGGACATTTCGGCCGGCGAAAGTTGACGGCCGGAATGTTTCCAGCGATTGGATCCTGCGCTTCGAATTTGAGAAGACGGGAACGCAGGCCATTGCGGTGCGAGCAGCTCCTTAGCGGAGTGTTGAATAAGGAGACCGCCGCCACGGAGGCAAGCCTGAGAGGCGAGCAGTCTGGGATGCCCTGAGCGGAGCAGGATGCGAAGCTCAGGCGGCCGGGCCGGCTGGGAAATCCGCGTCGGGTGCCGCCGAAATCAGCGGCAGAAGAAACTCCTGCAGCCTCTCTCTTTCGGCCGCGCCGACGCTTTCGAATTGAATCCCCATGCAATCCGCTCCCAGCACCCGCATAACGCGCGCAGGTGCGCGCACCGGCGGCGCCCCTGGTAAAAGTTCCAGGCTCACCTGGACCAGAGACCCTACGGGCAACACGCGGATTACCTGCACGAGCATTCCACCCAAGCTGAGATCCAGGGTCGTGCCGTCGAGTCGATCTTGCCCCGATTCGATCGACACTTTGCAGGTGACCTTGACACGCCGGAAACGCCGTCGTTCGCGCTGGATCAAACCTTCGGTAACGCGAATCAGCTGCAGCAGCCGGGTCCGATCCACCGGCTTGTACAGAAGGAAATTCGCACCGGCCTGGAACGCGCGTGTCATCAGGTCGCGGTCTTCCTCGCCGGAGATGACCACAATCGGCGTGGTCTGGTTTAACCCGGAACCGCGCATCTGCCGCGCCAATTCGATGCCGTCCGGCGGCGGCATGCGCACATCGAGGAAAACCGCATCGAATTTCTCTTCCTTGAGGCGTGCGGCAGCCGCGGTACTGTCAGTGATGCCATGGGCCTCCAACTCGGCCGAGCTTAATATTTCCCGAATCAGCTCGCACAGGATGGGGTCATCTTCCACCACGAGAACCTTGCTACCGGGCACGCTCATCCCCCTCCGCGCCTCGCTGGGGACCGCGTGGCGCGTCTGCCGCGACGCTCAGCCAGCGGTGCAATTGGTCGCGGAGCAACTGGAAATCCACCGGCTTGGCCAGGCAGGTGTTGCAACCAGCCTGCAGAATAAGCTGCTGTTCGGTGACCATGGCGTGCGCCGTCACGGCGATCACCGGGATGTGGTGCAAGCTCGGCTGCTGGCGCATCCAGGAGGCCAGGGCTAGCCCGTTGTCAGCACCCAGTTGGACATCGAGCAGCACCACGTGAGGTTGGTGAGACTGAACGGTGGCCAAAGCCGCACTCAGGTTTTCAGCGGACATCACTTCATAGCCTTCTGTTTCCAGCCAGTCGCAGAGCAGTTCGCGGTTGAGCGCGTTGTCCTCGACGACCAGGATGCGCTGCTTCATGCCTTCTCCAACTGGCGGGGTGCCAACACACGTTGGACCTGCTTGGCCAGGATTTCCTGCCAGGGTTGCTGCTTGCGGAAAAGGTACTCCGCGTGGGCGCGCAGGTAGTTTTCCTCCTCCCGGCTTAAATCCTTGCTGGTCAGAACGAACACGGGAAGGTCGGCGGTGCGAGGGCTGGCGCGCCATTCCGCGAGCAGCTCAAAACCACTCACTTTCGGCAACAGCAAATCCAGGATCACCAGGTCGGGCAGGGATGCCGCCACCTGGGCGCGGGCCTGGGCGCCATCGGCAGCGGTGGCCACGGCAAAGTCTTGCCCGCTGAGCAGCTCGGTGATGACCTCGCGGGTGGGTGCGTCGTCTTCGACCACCAAAACGAGCCGTGCGGGTTGCGCAGCCCCCTGCGGGCCGAGGCAGCGCTCCACGGCGGCAAGCATGGCCGCCTTGTCAACCGGTTTAACTAGGTACTCGTCGGCGCCGAGGATCGCTCCCATGGAGGGGTGATCTACAAGCGAGATCACGATCACGGGAATGCCGGCAGTCCGCGGGTCACGTTTCAATCCAACCAAGACCTCCCAGCCATTGGTCGGTTTCATCAACAGGTCCAAGGTGATGCCGTTCGGCTGGAATTCCGCCGCGATCTCGACGGCGCGCTGCGGCTGGTCGCAAATCAGCGTCTCATAGCCCGCAGAGTTCAGCTGCGACTCGATGAGACGCCCTGCGGCTGGGTCATCCTCAATCACCAGAATCCGTGCCGGTTCGCTTGTCCTCGGCCCGGGCCCAATACCCTGAGCGGGTCGTTCCCGAACATCCGAGGCCATGGGTAAGGAGAAGTAAAAGCAACTTCCCTGGCCCGCTTGGCTCTCCAGACCCAGTTGGCCGCCATGCAATTCCACCAGGCGCTGGGTGATGGTCAGGCCCAGGCCCGTACCTTCGGTGAGCTTGTCAGATTGCCGCAGGCGATAGAAGGCTTCGAAGATGCGCTTCTGCTCTTCGGGGGGAATACCCGGCCCGGTGTCGCGCACTTCCAGGCGAACGTTTCCGTCCATCCGGCGGGCCGCCAGTTCGATGCGCCCGCCTTCCGGAGTAAATTTGATCGCATTGCCGACCAGGTTCATCAGCACCTGCCTGAACCGGGTGGCATCGGCGCGGACGCTCAGGCCTGTCTCGGCGTCTTGCGACAAGGTCTGCGATTTCTTGTCCGCCAGAGGCCGCATGGTGCCGAGCACTTCGGCAAACGCGGTTTCCACCCGAACACTCTCGAACGCTAACTCCAGGCGCCCGGCCTCGATTTTGGACAGGTCCAGGATGTCGTTGATGAGGCTCAGCAGATGCTTTCCGCTGGTGTGGATGTGGCGGATGTAGCGGCGCTGGCGCTCGTTCAGCGCGCCGTAGCGTTCGTCGGGGAGCAGTTCGGAGAAGCCCAGGATGGCGTTGAGCGGTGTGCGCAGCTCGTGGCTCATCGTGGAGAGGAACTGATCTTTGAACTTGCTGCCGCGCTCGGCTTCCTCCTTGGCGCGCACGATCGCTTCCTCGGCCCACTTGCGCTCGGTGACGTCTGCAACGGTGCCCATCATCCTGACCAGATCGCCCCTGTCATTCCGGAACGCCCGGCCCTGGGCGGAGATCCAATGAATCGATTTGTCTGCCCAAATGATCCGGCATTCAATGCTGAAATCTCCGGTTGCGAAGGCCTCTTCAAAACTCTTTTTGACGGCCTCCCGGTCCTCAGGAACAACGTGGGTTAAGAAGATTTCGTAGCCCCAGTCGGGTTGAAGCAATTGATAGCCAAATATCTGGTCATGTCTAAGGTTGCGATAGGCCTTGTCGTTTACGAGATCAAGTTCCCAGATGCCCGTTTCCGCGGAGTCCAACGCCAGTTTGAGTCTCTGTTCACTGACCTTGAGTGCCTCTTCTGCCTGCTTGCGTTCGGTGATGTCGCGGAAAACGACAACGCCACCTTGCAGGGCGCCATCCTCACCTCTGAGAGGTCTGCCCGTAATACTGAGTAAACGACCCTCCGGCACTTTCGCGTTGCGGATGAAGAGCTCCACCGCGTCAACACTCTCGCCTCGCATCGCCCGCACCAGGGGCAACTCATTGGGCGGAAACGGGGTCACGGCGTCAGGTAAATAGCTGCCATACTGATCAGACCACTGGTCGGGTGTCGTGTCCGTCGCACCGATGCCTACGATGTGCTCTGCGGCCGCATTAAAGAGGAGAAACTTCCCATTCGAATCGGCCACAACCACGCCATCAGCAATACTTTCCAGAATCAATTGCAGGATTTCTTTTTGCCGTTTTGTCTCGTCTTCCGCCCGCTTCTTTTGGGTGATGTCCCGGAAAACGAGCACGACGCCGAGCGCTTCGCCCGTGTCCGTGAGAATGGGCGCCGCGCTGTCTTCAATGTCAAATTCTTTGCCGTCCTTGGAGAGCAAAAGCGTATTGTCGGCCAGACCGACAACCTTCCCCTCACGGAAGACTTTCTTGACGGGGTTCTCGACGGAGCGGCGCGTCTCCTTGTTCACGATGTCGAAGACCAGATCAATGGCCTTCCCGCGGGCTTCTTCCAGGCTCCACCCTGTAAGGGACTGGGCGATGGGATTCTGAAAGGTCACGGCGCCGTTCATGTCCGTGGCGATCACCGCGTCACCAATGCTCGCGAGAGTGGTCGAAAACCACTTTTCCCTTCGTTCCAGCTCTTTTTGCGTGCGTTTGCGTTCTCCGAGCTCGTGAGTTAGGAACGCGAAAACCACCGCCAGCAGGGATAGGCCTGCCAGGTTGCCCAGGAAGATTGTCCACGACGACCTGTCCAAGGCTCCCCGCATTTCCCGCTCGCGCATCAACCAGCGTGCCTTCTCCTCCTCTTGCATTTCGGCGAGCACTGCGCGGATCTCATCCATCCACAGCTTTCCGCCCCCCTCGATGACCAGTTGGGTTGCCGCGGCGAGTCCCTTTTCCTGGCGCAGAGATATAATCTCTTGAATTCGGGCAAGTTTCTTTTCGATCAGCGGCTCCAGCTCCTGGATGCGTTTCTGCTGGCTCGCTTGGCCGGCCGTGCGGCCCTTCAGGCGCGCCAAAACCTCATCCAGGTGCTTGATCGCCTCGCGATGCGGCTGCAGATAGGACTCGTCCCCCGTGATGACATAGCCGCGCTCCGCAGTTTCCGCATCCACGATGCGGGTGACGAGTTCCTCCAGGGTCGCCAGAACCTCGTAGCCGTTCTTCCGCTCATCGGCGGCAGTGGAGACTTTGACCATGCTTCGGTAGGATTCCCACCCTGCAAACACTAAGATGCCAGCCGCGAGTACGAAACCCAAAACAACCAAGCGCTTTCCTATTTTCCATTGCATCGTTCCGTCGCCTTGCCAGGGAGCCTTGGAAGCGGCCATTAGCCACCGGACCTTGCCGGCTGCACGGGCGCATAGCCATGAACGACAGCTTCGAATTCGTCCAGGAGTGAACCATCCCACCAGCCGCGCTTCACTTCCTCCTGCATTACTGCGAAGGTCTTCTTCGGTGAGAGGGCTTGGCGGTAGGGTCTGGAGGTGGTCAGCGCGTCGTAGATGTCCACGGTCTGTAGGATCCGGGCGGTCAGTGGGATCTCCTCGCCTTTCAACCCGTCGGGATAGCCAGATCCGTCGAGCTTCTCGTGGTGGTGACGGATGATGGGTAGAACATGGCGAAAGGACTTCAGCGGGGCACAGATGCGCTCCCCGACGATTGGGTGCTGCTTCATCACCTTCCACTCCTCGGGGTCGAGCGGCCCCGGCTTGAGCAGGATGTGCTCGGGCACGGCCACTTTGCCCACATCGTGAACCACACCCGCACGACGCAGGGCGACGCGCAGCTCCTCGGGCAGGCCGAGCCGCTCGGCAAGGGCCACCGAGTATTTGGAGAGGCGGTCGCAATGGCCCTCGGTATAGGGATCCTTGGCTTCAATGCTCAGCGCGAGGCTGAAGAGCACGGTCTCAGCATTTTCCAGCTCGTCGGTGAATTGCTTCACCCGCAGCAGCGATCGCACGCGAGCCAGCAACTCCTCCTTGTTCACCGGCTTGCTGAGGAAATCGTCGGCGCCGCATTCGATCCCCTGGATCCGATCGCCGGCGTCGGTTAGACCGGTCACCAGGACCACAGGGATGAGACGAGTTTCGGGATGGGACTTGATGGCGCGGCAGACGTCAAAACCGGTGCTGCGCGGCATCATGACATCGAGCAGGGCCAGATCAACTTGCTCGGCGCGCAAAGCCTCGAGGGCCTGCCCGCCATCCGCGACGCAAATGACCCGGTAACCCTGATTTTGCAGCAGCTCAGAAAGGATTTCGAGGTTGGCCCAATTGTCGTCGGCCACGAGGATGGTTGCCGCCTGGATCTCCTGTTCAGCCATAATCTCCCTCTCCCAAGTCTGCGCAATTCCAGGAAACCCAGTGCCGGGCCGCCTTGTTCACCGAGAAAAACCCGCGAGCCTTCATCTTCGATGTTATCCGAGGAGCATATTTCCTCGAAGTGGGCCGCCAGATTGTTTTCCCTATGAGTTAACAGAGCCGCGGCAATGGAGAGACCCGAAGCCCGCGCAGCATCAGGTTTCACAAACAGGAGGCACTTGGATCTGAGGTCCGCATTGGCGCCCTGCGGGCACGAGGACCGCTTGGGGCGAGCATGCTTCGGCGCTTCGAAACCTGGTGCCACCGCCTGCGGCGTGCCATAATCGTATGTCCCTCAAGTGCGGCCATGAACGTCGTCCTCATCTCCACCTACGAATTGGGCCGGCAGCCGTTCGGGCTGGCGTCGCCCGCAGCATGGCTGCGCCAGCGCGGCGCCAGAGTCACATGTATGGACGTGTCCCGCGAAGTTTTGTGGGAAGCGCCGATTCGTGAGGCCGACCTGGTGGCTTTCTACGTGCCCATGCACACCGCCACGCGCCTGGCGGTGCAGCTCATCGAGCCGGTGCGCCGGTTGAATCCGCGGGCGCACCTCGCTTTCTACGGGCTTTACGCGCCGGTGAACGAATCGTACCTGCGCCGCCTGGGCGCGGATACTGTCCTGGGCGGCGAGTTCGAGGAGGGCTTGGCGCATCTTGTCGAGCGCCTGCGCGCGCCGAGCACAGGCTTGGATTCGCCATCGCCCGCGAAACAGGGCCCCGGTGGCCGCCCAGCGGGAGAGCGCGGCGGGGTCCCGTCGCAACCGGAACCTGTCGTTTCGCTCGCGCGCCAGCAATTCGTCGTCCCCGACCGCGCCGGCCTGGTGCCGCTCCAGCAGTATGCGCACCTGATCCTGCCCGGCGGCGAGCATCGCACCGCGGGTTACGCCGAAGCGAGCCGCGGATGCAAACACCTCTGCCGCCACTGCCCGATTGTGCCGGTCTACAACGGCGTGTTTCGCGTCGTGCAGCGCGAGGTGGTGCTCGAGGACATCCGCCGGCAGGTGGCCGCGGGAGCACAGCATATCACCTTCGGCGATCCCGACTTTTTCAACGGTGTCGGCCACGCTCTGGCGATTGTGGAGAGTTTGCACCGCGAGTTCCCGCAACTCACCTACGACGCCACCATCAAAATCGAGCACCTGCTCAAGTACGCGGCGCATCTCCGCACGCTGCGCGACACCGGCTGCCTGTTTGTCATCAGCGCGGTCGAGTCGGTGGACGATGCCGTGCTCGAGCGGCTGGATAAGGGCCACACGCGCGCCGATTTCCTGGCCGTGGTTGAGTTGTTCCGCGACGCTGGGCTGACTCTGCAGCCCACCTTCGTGCCGTTTACGCCGTGGACCACGCTCCAGGGCTATGCCGAGCTGCTTGAAGTGCTCCGCAAGCACGACCTGGTCGAAAATGTCGCGCCCATCCAGCTGGGCATTCGCCTGCTCATCCCCGCCGGATCGCGCCTGCTCGAGCTCGCCGAGGTGCGCGCGCTGGTCGGCCCGTTCGATGAAGCCGCGCTCGTCTTTCCCTGGCGGCATCCCGACCCGCGCGTGAGCGCACTGTGCGACGCGGTGCAGGACCTGGCGCGCGCGGGGGATAAACTCCAGCGTTCGCGCGCGCAGACGTTCGCGCGCATCTGGCGAGCGGCGGGCGCGGCGGCGGGTTCCGAGCGCGCGTTGTGGCCGGAGCCGGCGCTGGTTTCGCGAGCGGCGATCCCTTACCTGAACGAGCCCTGGTACTGTTGAGCCGAGCCGACGGGGGACCAGTTGGTCCCCATCGCCAAAGCCAAGGAAGCTCTGGCCCAGGCCGAAGCATTCGTCTAGCCGCGGGGAGAGTTCGGCGGCCTCCTCCTGAGTCCGCCGCCGGCCGACGAAGGGTCCCTTCGGTTCGCCGCGAACGAAGAGATGCCTCGCCCGTCGCGGCCCGTCATGGCGGGACGCAACGGACTCCGAGTGACCACCGATCCTGATTGCCCGCGAGGACTGGAATTCTCGGACGCATGCGCGAGATGGAAAAAAACGAGCCCCAGCGACTTCTCATCCTGGCGAGCAAGCTGGGCTATCAGACGCGCAGCTTCGCTGAGGCCGCGCAGCGGCTGGGTGTCCAGGTGTTGTTCGGCAGCGACCGCTGCCATCAGCTCGACGATCCCTGGGCCGACGGCGCGCTGGCGCTGCATTTTGAGCAGCCCGAGCAGGCGGCGCAGACCATCGTGGCGCAGGCACGCGCAAAACTGCCGCATGCCTTGCTGGCGCTCGGCGACCGGCCGACGACGACCGCGGCCTGCGCCGCCCGCGCGCTCGGACTGCGCTACAACTCGCGCGAATCGGTCGAGGCCTGCCGCAGCAAAATTCGCCAGCGAGAGGTCCTGTGGGCCGCGGGGCTGCCCGTGCCCGAGTTTTTCTCCTTCGGCCTCGAGGAGTCTCCGGAAGCGGTTTTGCCGCGGGTGAGATTTCCCTGCGTGGTGAAGCCGCTCTCGCTGGCCGCCAGCCAGGGAGTCATCCGCGCCAACGATGCCGCAGAGTTCGCCGCCGCGGTTGCGCGCATCCGCGCGCTGCTGGCATGGCCCGAAATCCAGGTGACGCGGGAGCCCGGTCTCGACCGCCTGCTGGTGGAGGATTACATCCCGGGCGAAGAGGTGGCGCTGGAGGGCCTGCTCGACCGCGGCCGGCTGCGCGTGCTGGCCATTTTCGATAAGCCCGACCCGCTGGAGGGACCGTTTTTCGAGGAGACCATTTACGTCACGCCGTCGCGGCTCCCGACAGAGACGCAAGCGCGCCTCGCCGACTGCGCCCGGCGCACCGTCGAGGCGCTGGGGCTCACCGAGGGCCCGCTGCACGCCGAATTCCGCGTCCATGACGGCGCCCCGTGGGTGCTCGAGGCGGCGCCACGGCCCATCGGCGGGCTCTGCTCGCGAGTGCTGCGCTTCGGCCCCGACAAGAATGGCCACAAGATTTTTCTCGAAGAGCTGATCGTGCGCCACGCTCTGGGTCTGGAGGGCGGCGAGCTGCCGCGGGAAAGCGAAGCCGCCGGCGTAATGATGATTCCCGTCCCGCGGAGCGGCATCCTCGAGCGCGTCGAGGGCGCCGCAGAGGCGGCGGCAGCGCCCGGCATCGAAGAAATCCACATCACCGCGCGGCTGCACGACTTTATCGCCGCCTGGCCCGAGGGGTCGAGCTATCTGGGATTTATTTTTGCGCGCGGCGCGACGCCCGGGCAGGTGCAAACTTCATTAAGAAATGCGCATGGGAAACTGCGGTTTACTCTGACGCCCCGCCTGCTGGTGGAGCACCCGGCGCGCCCGGGCACGCGCCGCGTGCCGGCGGGGGGCTAGGCTTTTGCCTTGGGTGGCACGTAGCCTTCCGGCAGCTTGGCTCCCTCGCCGAAGAAGAATTGCTCCATCTGCTCTTCCATCACCTTCTGCGATTGCGGGTCGAGCGGGTTCAGCCGGTATTCGTTCATGATCATTTTGGAGTGCTCGACCCAGAGTTGCCAGGCATCCTTGGAGACGTTTTCGTAGACGCGCTTGCCCAGGTCGCCCTTCCAGGGGATGCGATCGAGCCCCGGCAACTCCTTGCCGAACTTCACGCACTTCACCATGCGCGTGCCCGGCTTGACGGGTTCCGCCGCTGCCGCGGCAGGGGTAGGACCGCAACTCTCGTCTGCCATTCGCCGCCTCCTGGACAATTCGCTGCGCACAAAGATACTGCATCCGCGCCAAAATTTCTAGCCGCTCCAGCGCGCGGCCCGGCACACGCCACAGCGTCGGGCGGCAGCGTTGCAGCGAGCGACTGGCGGCGGACTTGCGGGATGCCGCTGTTTTTGAGACAAAAGAGGCCGAAGCCAAGGCTTCCTTAGTGTGTTTTCGTGGGGTCGAGGTTCATTGTGTCTTTGGGAACGCAGCGCGTATCTCCGGGCCGTCTGGGTGACGCCTATCGCCAGGAACTGGACCGGCTGATCGGCGCCCGCGCCATCGAACAGATCTGGTCCAAGCAGGCCAGCCTGTGGAAAGCCGACCCCGATCATGCGCGCGTCATCACCGAGCGTCTCGGCTGGATTGGCGTGCCCGAGGTGATGCGTGGCGAGGCCGCAGGGCTTGCAGGTCTCGCCGGGGAGATTTGCCAGGCGGGCCTGCGCGATATCGTCCTGCTAGGGATGGGCGGCTCGAGCCTCGCGGCGGAAGTTTTTTCGCTTACCTTTCCCGCCCCGGCCGACGGCCGGCGATTTTACGTCCTGGACAGCACCGACCCGGCTTCCATCCTTCGCGTCGCGCGGGCTGTCCAGCTTCGCCAGACGCTGTTCATCGTGGCCAGCAAGTCCGGCAAGACGATTGAGACGCTCTCGCAGTTCTTCTGCTTTCATCATCGCATGAACGCCGCCGGCATGCGCCCGCCCGGGCAGAACTTCATCGCCATCACCGATCCGGGCACTTATCTGGCCCAATTGGCCTCCGAATACAGTTTCCGGCGGACGTTTCTGAATCCGGCCGACATTGGCGGGCGGTATTCGGCGCTGTCTTACTTTGGCCTGGTGCCCGCGGCGCTCTGGGGCGTGGATGTGGGCGCCGTGCTCGACGCCGCCATCGAGATGCGCGCTGCCTGCGGGCCCGCATCGCCGGCGGCAAATAATCCGGCACTCGAGCTCGGAGCGCTGCTGGGCGCGGGTGCAACGCGCGGCGCCGACAAGCTGATCTTGCTTTCGACGCCGGGCCTGGTGCCGCTGGGCAACTGGATCGAGCAGCTCGTCGCCGAAAGCACGGGCAAGGAAGGGAAGGGCATCGTGCCCGTGGCGGGGGGCGTCGCGCCGTCGCCGGAAATCCTTGCCGAGGGCTGCATCGTGGCGGCGTTGCGGCTCGAAGGCGAAGACGCTTCGGCGCTCGACGCGCTGGTGGAGCCACTGAAGACTCGCGGCGTGCCGGTGGTGGAAAGCTGCCTCGGCGGGCCGGTCGGGTTGGGCGGAGAATTCTTCAAGTGGGAAGCGGCCACGGCGGTGGCAGGCGCAGTGCTGGGGATCGATCCGTTCGACGAGCCCAACGTGCAGGAGAGCAAGGAGAACACGGCGCGTATCCTCGAACAGTTCCAGTCCAGCGGTCAGATACCCGCGGGCACGCCGCGGTTGGTCGAAGCGGGGATCGAGTTGTACGCCGAGGGCGCCGTGCGCCGCAACATTTCCACCATCCGACTTTCGGAGGCGCTGCGCACCTTTCTGGCGGGACGCCAGCCCGACGATTACCTGGTGCTGCTGGCCTACGTGGACCGCCAGCCCGCGAATGCCGCTCGGCTCGAAGCCTTGCGCGCCATGCTGGGCGAGCGGCTGCGGCTGCACGTGCTGCTGGGCTACGGACCGCGCTACATGCACTCCATCGGCCAGTTGTACAAGGGCGGGCCACCCGCGGGAATGTTTCTGATGATCACCGCGGCGCCGACCGAAGATGTCGCCATCCCCGGCGCCAAGTACAGTTTCGGCCAGCTCGAGCTGGCGCAGGCGCTGGGCGATCTGGAATCGCTGGCGCGCCGCGAAAAGCCCGCCCTGCGGCTGCACCTGGCGCGCGGGCCGGAATCGGGCTTGGCGGAATTGCAGAAGGCCATGACGCAGGCGCTGGCGGTCTCGCGGCCGGCCAGCGGTTAACGCGTCAGGCCGTCGGAAGCAAGTCGCACGGAGGGACTCCCATGGAATTAGCGATGATCGGGCTGGGCCGCATGGGCCTGAACATGTGCAAGCGCCTGCTGCGCGACGCCCACGCAGTCCACGCCTACGACCCTGCGTCGCCCAAGGTCGCGGAATCAGTGGCAGCGGGCGCCAAGGGAATGCCCCGGCTCGAGGACGTGGCGGCGTTGCGTGTCCCGCGGACGGTGTGGTTGATGGTGCCTTCCGGCGGGCCCACCGGCGAGGTAATCGACCGGCTCGGCAGCCTATTGGCTCGCGGCGACCTGGTCATTGACGGTGGCAATTCTTACTTCCGGGATTCCCTCCAGCGCCACGACAAGCTCCAGACCCGCGGCATTGCCTTCCTCGACGCCGGCACGAGCGGCGGCGTCTGGGGCCTCGAGGCCGGCTACTGCTTGATGGTTGGCGGCGAAAGGGAAGCCTTCGCCCGCGCCGAGCCCCTCTTCCGCTCGCTCGCGCCAAAGGACGGCTATGCGCGCGTAGGCGGCCCGGGCAGCGGCCATTTCACCAAAATGGTCCACAACGGCATCGAGTACGGCCTGATGCAGGCCTACGCGGAAGGCTTCGAGCTGCTGCGTGCTTCCGGACAGCAGCTCGACCTGGCGCAAATCGCCCGGCTGTGGAACCAGGGCAGCGTGGTGCGCTCGTGGCTGCTGGAGCTGGCAGGGCGCGCCTTCGCGAGCGACCCTGACCTGACCGCCATTCAGGGCTACGTCGAGGACTCCGGGGAGGGTCGCTGGACGGTGGCGGAGGCCATGGCGCACAATGTGCCCGCGCCGGTGATTACACTTTCGCTGCTGATGCGCCTGCGCTCGCGCCAGACGGAGTCGTTCCAGGCCAAAGTGCTCGCGGCGCTGCGCGCGCAGTTCGGCGGCCATGCCGTGCGGACAGCGGTGAAAACCTAGGGAGCCAGACAATGCCAGCCGAGACCCGCAGCGTAACCGAAGAGCTGCCCCGCGAGCCACCTGCCTCCGCACTCGCCGCGGAGCCGTGCGCCATCGTCATTTTCGGCGCTTCCGGCGACCTGGCGCGCCGCAAGCTGATTCCGGCGCTGTATGGCCTGGCCGCGAACGGCTCGTTGGCGCCCAGCTTCGCCATCCTCGGCGTGGCGCGCACGCCGATGAGCGACGACGCCTTCCGCGCTGCCACCGGCCAAGCCGCGCGCCAGATCTCCGAGATTGGTCCGGTGGACGATCAGAAGTGGCGCGACTTCGCCCGGTATCTGTTCTATCTCTCCGGCGAGTACCACGAGGCGGAATCGTTTCAAAAACTTGCGGCGCGCCTCCAGCAGCTCGACCGCGAGCACGGCTTGCAAGGCAATCGCCTGTTCTATCTGGCCACGCCTCCGGAAGTCTATCCTCTGGCGGTCGAGCAGTTGGGCCGCGCCGGGCTGGCGCGCAGCCCGCAGGGAAAGTCGTGGGTGCGCATCGTCCTCGAAAAGCCCTACGGCCGCGACCTGGAATCGGCGCGCGAGCTGAACCGCGCCGTGTTGCGCGTGTTCGACGAGGCGCAGGTCTATCGCATTGACCACTACCTGGGCAAAGACACGGTGCAGAACCTGCTGGTATTCCGTTTCGGCAACGGCATTTTCGAGCCGCTGTGGAACCGCAACTACGTGGACCACGTGCAGATCACCGCTGCGGAAAGCCTCGGCGTGGAGCGCCGCGCGGCGTTTTACGAAACGGCGGGCGCGCTGCGCGACATGATCCAGAACCACGTCCTGCAACTTGTGTCCATGGTGGCGCTGGAGCCGCCCGCAGCGTTTGACGCCACCGCCGTGCGCAACGAGAAGCTCAAGGTGCTGCAATCCATCCGGCCGTACGACGCCGAGGCGGTGGCCGCGTCCATCGTGCGCGGGCAATATGGCCCGGGGGCCATGGACGGCGCGCCAGTGCCGGGTTATCGCCAGGAGCCGGGCGTGAAACCGGATTCCTCGACGGAGACCTTCGTGGCAGCGAAGCTGGCGATCGACAACTGGCGCTGGGCGGGCGTGCCGTTCTATCTCCGCACGGGCAAGCGTCTGGCGCGGCGGGTCACCGAAATCGCCATCCAGTTCCGCCGGGTCCCGCACGTGGTCTTTCGTGGCCGCGACATCGAGCCCAACTGCCTGCTCCTGAATATCCAGCCGGACGAGGGCATCTCCATCTCTTTCGGCGCCAAGCTGCCCGGCCCGGAGATGCGCATCCGCTCCGTCACCATGGACTTTTGTTACCGCACCGCCTTCGGCGGCGTGTCGCGCAGCGCCTATGCCACGCTGCTCAACGACTGCATGCGCGGCGACGCCACGCTGTTTGACCGCGCCGATAGCGTCGAGGCTGCCTGGGCGCTGGTGGATCCCATCCTGCAAGCCTGGCAGAATTCACCGCCCACCTTCCCGAACTATCCCGCGGGGAGCTGGGGCCCGCGGGAAGCCGACGAACTCCTGGAGCGCGATGGACGACGCTGGCACAACCCCTAGCGCGAGCTCGGCGGCGCTGCCGCGCGAGATCCGGCCGGGCGTGCGCGTGTGCGCCGACGCTGCGGCCGTGGCGCGCGTTGCGGCGCGACGCTTCGTCGAATGGGCCTGGCAATTCATCGCCCGGGAAAAGTCCTTCTGCGTGGCGCTGGCCGGTGGAGAGACTCCGCGGGAACTCTACCGCCTGCTGGCCACCCCGGAGTTTCGCAAGCAGGTGGACTGGGCCAAGGTGCACCTGTTTTGGGGCGATGAGCGCGCTGTTCCGCCCGACAACCCTGAGAGCAATTACGGGATGGTGCGCCGCGAGCTGCTCCTGCGCATCCCCATCCCCCCGGGAAACGTCCACCGCATGGAGGCCGATCAGCCCAACCTGGGCCGCGCGGCGCAGGAATACGAGGACACTCTGCGCCGCTACTTGCGTCTCGACGCCAACGGCATCCCGCGTTTCCATTTGATCCTTCTCGGCTTGGGAGCGGACGGCCACACCGCTTCGCTTTTCCCCGGCGCGCGCAAGTTGCGCGAGACCTTGCGCTGGGTCAGCACGCCTCTGCACCCCAAGCTGCACAGCCGCCGGATGACCCTGACCCTCCCCGTGTTGAACGCCGCGCATCAGGTGCTCTTCCTGGTGACCGGCGCAGAGAAAGCCGCGGCGCTGCGCGCCGTCCTGGAGGGCACGAGCGAACCTCCGCTGCCCGCCCAGCTCGTCACCGTGCCCGGCGGCCGCCGCGAATTCCTGGTGGACGAGACCGCCGCCGCGCTCCTCTCTCGCGAGGCGATCGCGCGGTCGCCGGACGCAGCCTCGCGCGGGGCCAAGTCGAGCGAGCCGGGCCATCGCAAGCCCAGGGGGAGCCCGTGATCCTGGCGGGCGACGTCGGAGGCACCAAGTGCAACCTCGCCTTGTTCGAGGCGCGCCCGGGGACGCTGCGGCGCATCGCCCAACGCCGCTTTGAAAGCAAGAATTATTCTCAGTTCGAAGCCATTGTCGCCGAGTTCGCGCAGCAGTTCGCCGGGAGTCCTGCGACCGGGGGCGCCGGAAAGATCACCGCAGCGGGCTTCGGCGTGGCCGGCCCGGTGATTGAACGCCAGGTGCGCGCCACGAACCTGCCCTGGCTGGTGGATGCCGCCTCGCTCGGGCGCGTCCTGGGGATTCAACGTGTCCTCTTGCTGAACGACCTGGAAGCCGCCGCGCACAGCCTGGAACTGCTGCGGCCCGCGGAACTCTGCGCGCTCAACGAGGGCACTCCGGTGCCGGAGGCCAACAAGGCGCTGATCGCCGCGGGGACCGGCCTGGGTGAAGCCATCCTATTCTGGGACGGCGCCCGCTACGTGGTCGCGGCCACGGAGGGCGGCCACGCGGATTTCGCCCCGCGCACCGAGCAGGAAATCGAGCTGCTGCGTTTCATGAAAAAACGCCACGCGCAGGTGAGCTTCGAAATGGTCCTCTCCGGCCGCGGATTCCGCACCATCCATGAGTTTCTCGGTCCAACGCTTAAACATCCCAGTTTCGACGCGCCCGACGGCGATCCTGCTCCGGAGATCACGCACCTCGCCCTGGCCGGCTCCTGCCCGGTGTGTATGCAGACGCTGGACCTGTGGACTGCGCTCTATGGCGCCGAGGCCGGCAACCTGGCGCTCAAGTCTCTGGCGCGCGGCGGCGTCTATGTGGCCGGCGGCATCGCCTTGAAAATTCTGTCCAAGTTGAAGGACGGCGCGTTTTTCCGCGCCTTCTGCGAGAAATCAAGATTCGAAACCCTGCTTGGCCAGATTCCCATCCATGTCGTGTTGAACGAGGACGCCCCGCTGCTGGGCGCGGCGGCACGGGCAGCGGCAGTAGTCGGCGCCTGAGCGCCGCCGCTGGCCATTCCGTGGCGTCGCCCGGCCGGTTCCGGACAAAGTTTCTCCGCCCTACTTGCCGCCGGAGCCTTACTGGACACACGCTTCCATTTTTTTGCCACCGCCATTCGGGGAAGTGTACTATCTGGACTTGCGAGAGCAAATCCGCGACTGGAGGATGGGCGTGAACAAGTCTTCACGACGAACGGTATGGGTGCTCACCCTGCTGTGTCTGGTGTTCTGCGCCTCCGCCTGGGCTCAACAGGCTGCTCCGAGCGCGCGCCTTTCGGCCGCACCCGCTGCGGTCGAGCGCGTGCGCCTGGCGGCGCTTTCTCCTGCGAGCAGCGCGGTCGGCCCGGCGCAAGCGGCTGGCGAGGAGTCCCGCGTCGCCACCCGCGAGAAATTGCGCAAAGTGCTCGATGATTTCGGGCCGGTGATTCACGTCGAGTTCCGGCAGAGCCAGCGGCAGCCGTTCAACTTCGTTGGAGTGATGACGCAGGGAATCAGCAACTCCGAAGGCCTGGAGATCGTCATCGGGGTGACCGCGCGCGAGACCATCGGCTTCCGCATCTACCCGCATTTCAAGGGCGGCTACATCAACGTGGACAAGGTGAAGGACAGCAACGCGCTGATGCGGCAACTGCTACAACTCAGCGATCAGGCCTTCATGTTCTGGGGGATGGACTCGACCGGGGACGTCTTCGCCGGCTACACCATCACCCTGGAGTCCGGCTTTCCGGAAGCGGCGATCCGCGTGGTGCTGAACAGCATCCACAATCTCGATAAGTTTGTCGGCGACATGCGGCCGTCGATTGATGGGACCACGGCCACCGCGCCGCCTCCGCCGCCGCACTAGAGGGGACTTGAGGGGCCACCAAGCGGCCTCGGCCCCGCCCACGCCCTACCTTGCAGGTGGTTGGCCGTGCAGCACCTCCCCGGTGTTTCCCCGATCGCTGGGCCCGTTTCCGCCCCGCGCGGCTCTGCTTCCTCGGGCTTTCCCTTGCCTCCCAAGCGGCGTAGAATTACCAGTCATCCCTCTCCTTCCTGAGGATCATGAAAACCGAACTGTGTAGCACGTCGGGCTGCGAGCGGCCGGTGGCGGCGGCGATCCAGAATCTCCCCCTCTGCCGCGAGCATTTCATCTCGCGTTGCTATGAAGAGCTCGAGGGATGTGCGCGCCGGCTTCTGGAGCGGCCGTTCCGCGACGCCGACGCTGAGGCAGTGCGTGAACTCCTGGGGAATTGCGTGGGCGAGGCCACCCAACTGGCCCAGAGCGCGACAGACCTGGACAATCTGGAGCGCGCGCAATTGCTCGACATTCTGATCTGGGCCGGCGAAGTCAGCCAGCGGCTGCGCCGCAGCGAGCGGAGAGCAAGCTCCATCCCCATCCGCTTGCGTTCGGAAAGGCCCGGTCGCTCCTGGGAGGAACAGACTGCCACGCAAATCCTGGGCCGCCATGGCGCCATGGCGGAATGCCATCACGCCGTCGAAACCGGCGAATTGCTTCAGGTCGTGCGGCTGGATACCGGCGGGCAGGCCGAGGCCCGGGTGGCCTGGGTTCGGCCGAAAGTCGCCGGGAGTTTCGAGGTCGGCCTCGAATTTGTGAGCGGGAGTAGCCTATGGGATTAGGCCAAAAGCCGCAGGGACCCGACAGGCGGTCTGGCGCGGCGTGGGCAATTCTCCCGGGCGGTCGGCTGGTCTCCTAAGCGAACTCGAGCGGGACGCGCCCTGGCCACCCGGGGCCGGCGAGAGCACCTCGCCAGACTTGCACTTCCAGAAGCAAATTCCCACCGCATTCCGGAATGGCACGCAGTTGTTTACAGTGTCGGGGAGCTAAGCTGGGACTCAAGCATCGGAGCCGCGCCAACGCAGAGCACGGAGCAACCCACCGCGCACACGTTGCCCTTGGCTGGGGTGTTCGTCGCCTGCCAACTGGACGTGTCCTGCTTTTCTTGCCTGCCCCTGAGGAGAGGCAGTCAGAATCAAAGAGGTGTGTTTCCCAGCAGTGCGGCAGCCTCGGCCTGACTCAGGATGCCCTTGCGGACTAAAGCGCGGATGAGACTAACGGAGAGGAGTTCGTCCACTCCGGCTAACTGCTCAGTTTTTTCGGTGCGGATCGGTGACATGGGGGCAGGTTCGGGTGCACCATCGGACTCGGCCAACCAACGTACGAGCAGCGCACACTGCTGAGGCGTCAATTCTCCGAACAGCAGGCCCATCCCCGATCCGGGATGGCGCGAGCTGACGCGCGCTTTCGTCTCGAAGATGTGATCGGCCTTAAGGATTCGCACACGAAGGACGGTGCCCAGAGGAAAAGGATTCAACGTGTCGACGTAGCACCCCTGAAGGCTCAGATCGGAGGTGCGCGCTGAAATCTGAGTTCCGTTGCCCACGTCAACCAATTCTGCCGGAGCGATGAACGGATAACGCAGCGCGTTGCGGCGTTCCCGATCCTCCGCGCTCTTCTTCCGGGAAGGGCGGGCACGACCGCCGGGCGTCATCAGGTGGCCCGGCGCGGAGAGCAGGACGGCCACGCCGTAGCGCCCATCGGCCCGATGATCCACCCGGGCGACCTCGCCAATGTCTTCCCAATCGCCGGAGCCAGCGATCGGCCCATGGGGGGAGCTAACCCGCAGTCGCATTCCCTTGAAGTAGCGGTCGAGTGGAGTGAGAAAGTAGATGGCCTGGCGGGAAACGTTTAGCGTGGTTCGGACTTCTTCGAATTCCCCGTTGCGGAAATCCGCGGAGCGCACGCGCACGTCCAGGGAGACGTGAGCCCTGCGATTGCGCCGCAGCCCCCGACCGGGGGTCCTTGCGGGGCTGGCTGTTTTCATCTCTCGGATAGCCATCGGCTCTCCAGCCTCACCAAGAATCCTGCCGTGTCGCGAAACCCATCTTAATCGGGGAGCTTGCCGAGTCTCCATAGAGCGACGGTACTAGTCGGGGGGTACCCAAGCACGCGCCAATCGCGGCCTTGGCGTGCTCGGGAGAAAATGGTGTGGGCATGCCGCCGCGGAACACCGTGCAGTTCAAGGCGGCTTACTCGGCTTCGGTCGCTGTGCATACCGTTCACGGGCCCCAAAATTCTTGTTGACATCCTTCGGGCGTGGTGTGTAATTACGCCCGCTTGGGGTTTCCTGCATATTCCAAAGGAGGCAGTTCATGAATCCGCGACGCGCGTTTGCTATCGCCATCTTAGTGGCAGCAGTCCTCGGGTCGGGCCCGGCTGCGGCGGTCTGGTCGCAGTCCAACGCCACGACGGGGACTCTGCGCGGCACGGCCACCGACCCCAAGGGCGCATCGGTCCCCGAGGCCAAGGTGACGGCGAGAAACCAGGAAACCAGGTACACGCGCGAGACGCAGACCGGAGATGATGGCTACTTCAACATTCCTCTGCTGCCCGTCGGCGCGTATGAGCTGCGCGTGGAGAAGGCAGGCTTCGCGACGCTCGTGCACAGCGACATTCCCGTGAGCGTCGGCGGGGTGACGGTGATCAACGTGGAGCTGAAACTCGGCGCAGCGTCAGAGGTCGTCGAGGTGAAGGCGGCCGCGCCGCTGGTGGAGACCACGCGCACGCAGGTCTCGTCGGTGGTGGACGAAACCGCCGTGAGCACCTTGCCGCTGCACGGCCGCAACTACCTCGATTTCGTCCTGCTCACTCCCGGCGTGGTGCGCGACAGCTCCGGAGCCCGCGCCGGGGATATCAATTTCGGCGGCCTGAAAGGCACCTACAACAGCCTGCAAATCGACGGCGTAGATAACAACAACAATTTCTTCGGCCAATCGCTGGGCCGAACCGGCTCGCGCGCCCCGTTTCAGTTCAGCCAGGAAGCGGTGGCGGAGTTCCAGGTGAAGACGAATAGCTACGCCGCTGAATACGGCCGCGCCGGCGGCGCAGTGATCAACGTGGTCACCAAGTCCGGAGCGAACGCCCTGCACGGCGCCGTGTTCGGCTACTACCGCGCGAACGGCCTCAACGCAAATAAATGGGAGTTCAACCGCATCGCCAAGCCCAAGCCGCCGCTGAGGGTCTGGCAGTTCGGCGCCAACGCCAGCGGGCCCCTCGTGCGCGACAAAGCCTTCTGGCTGTTTGACTACGACGCACAACGCCGCGGCGAGCCCAACCCCGTTTGTATCACTGCTGCCTGTCAGCCCGCCAAGAGCGATGCCTTCCTTGGGCCGCTCATTCAGGACTATCAAAAAAAGCTGGACCAAGACGTCTTTCTCGGCAAGGGCGATTGGCGCATCACCAGCAACCACAACCTCAGCATTCGCTACAACTATCAGCGCTTTACGGGCGGATCGCTGGAGAACTCCGGCGACACTTCCGTGCGCCAGCACACCGGCGACAGCCTGGTGCACACCCAGACGCTCTCCGGGAACCTGGTCTCCACTTTTGGGCGGCGCTGGATCAACGAGTTCCGCGCCCAGTGGGGCCGCGATGCCGAGCCGGGCATGGCCAACAGCACTGCCCCGGAGATCCAACTGCCCTTCCTGCAACTCGGCCGCAACAACTTTTCTCCGCGTGAGACCACCATCAATCGAGGCCAGTTTGTGGACAATCTCTCCTATCTGCGCGGCCGACACAGCTTCAAGTTCGGAGTCGACTTCAACCTGGAGCGCATTCTGAACTTCTTCCCCGGCTTGTTCGGCGGGCGCTATTCGTATGGCTCACTCGGCGCGTTTCAAGGGAGCAAGGTAGGTGGAACGCCCACGTGCAGCTCGGCGTCCTGCACCTATACACAAAACTTTGCCGGAGCGGGCACCACCGGTCCCACCACACACCCGGACATCACCGAGTACTCCTGGTTTGCAGAGGATGAATTCCGCGCCCTGCCCAACCTCACGCTCACTTTCGGGGTGCGCTACGACTTGCAGACCAACGCGAAGCCCAGCATCGTCAATCCCGACGCACAGCTTGCCGCCCTCGGGGTCAACACCGGCCAGATGAACACGAGTACGACGAACTTTGCTCCACGCCTGGGTTTTGCCTGGTCGCCGCAATTCCACCGGTCGTTTGTGGTGCGCGGCGGCTACGGCATCTACTATGCCCGCACGCCCGCCATACTGATCGCGACAGCCACCTCCAATAACGGCTTGCAAGTGATCAGCATCACTCTGCGCGGCGATCAATTGCCTCCGCCCGGACTTACCTACCCGAACACCTTGTCGGCGCCGCCCACCGGGGCCACCCCGGCCCCGGCGAGCCTGTATGTGTTCCAGAAAAACTACACGCAACCTTACGTGCAGCAGGGCTCGCTCGGAGTGGAAATAGGGATCGCCAAAGACTGGTCGCTGGGTGCCACCTATCTTCTGGTCAAGGGCACCCATCTGACGCGCAGCAACGACATTAACCTGGGTCCTGCGGCGCCATGCACGTACCCCATTTCCACGGGAGGTTCGCTGACCGTGCAGCGCTTTCCCACTACCCTCGGCTGCAGCGGAGGGTCCCAAGTTCGCCCAGCTTCCCATTTCGGCCGCATCACCGAGTTCGAGTCCAATGCCAACTCCATCTATCACGCCGTGGCCTTCACCATGAACAAGCGCTTCAGTCAGCATTTCCAGTTGGCCGCCAACTACACATTGTCGAAGGCCATTGATGACAAACCGGACTCGACTTCGGTGGTTCCCGGCAACCCGGGCGACGAGCTGAAAATGGCGCAGGGCCACTTCGGCTTCCGCGACGACCGCGGCCTCTCCGACCAGGACTACCGCCACCGCTTCGTGTGTGTCGGGTTGTGGACGCTGGACTACCTGAACAAGCACGACAACCTTTTCGTTCGCAGCGTCTTCGGATATTGGTCGCTCAGCACGGTTTTCACCGCGCAGAACGGCCGGCGCTGGTCAATCCAGACCAGTGGCGACCCAAACGCCGACGGCAATGGCTTCACCGACCGCGTGCCCGGCATCGCGCGGAACACGCGGACCCTGCCACGACAGGTGAGCGCAGACATCCGCGTCGCGCGCGATATCCCCATCTATGAGCGGCTGAAGGCCACCTTGATGTTTGAGGCCTTCAATGTCTTCAACCATCCGAACTTCCGCGACGTCAACTCGTTTGCCGGTCAGGGAGCCATCCAATACAACTTGGCCAAGGCCACCGGCACCACGACCACCTCGAACTGTCCGATTATTGGCACCACCTGCTTCTTCCCGCTGGCCAGTTTTACCCCGGCCAATCCGAAGAACCTGTTTGTGGGCACCTACGACATGCCCGGTGGCGGAAGCAACTTCCCCGGGCCAGGGCCGCGCACGCTTCAAGTGGCCATCAAGTTAACCTGGTAGCCGTTTTCCAGGGAGATCGCTTCGCTTGAGAGGCCGGGCTGGCGACGGTCACGTTTCCGTGTGGATTTGAGCGCCGCTGTTTTGAATCCCCAGTATTCGCAGGAAGGGTTTGATGGTGAGTCCCTGCACGAGAATCGAAAAGACCACAATGCCGAAGGTCAGATTGAGAATTTCATCGCGATAGGGCAATGCGGAGTCCAAACTCAAAGCTATAGCCAGCGCTAGAGAACCGCGCAACCCGCCCCAGACAGCCACATGCTGCCAGCGAAGCGGAATCGTCTCCGCGAAGAGGTTGCTCACGGGAACCAGGGCATAGACAGAAAGCATGCGTCCCAGGAGCACCGCCGCGATGGCGAACAGCACCGGCTGCCAAGCTTGCATCAGTTGGCCCAGGCGTACTTCCAGTCCGATCAGCAAGAAAATCAGCGAATTCATCACAAAGGAAACGTATTCCCAGAAGGACTCGATGGCCGTTCGCGTGCGAGCGCTCATCCCCCTTTTCGCGCCAAAATTGCCGACCATCACACCCGCTGCCCCGGTCGCGATCACGCCCGACAAATGCAGATGGTGTGCGAGCAGGTAGCTGCCATAGGCAAGAATCGTGGTCAGCGTGATTTCGATTTGGGGATCGTCAATTGTCTCCGTAATTTTGCTGGCCAAGTATCCCAGGGCGAACCCCAGAGCGGCGCCTCCCGCGATGGCGACGAAAAACTGCCCGACGCCATTCAGCAGGTTCAACTTCCCTGCGATGACCCCCGCGAGCAGGATCTCGAACAGGACGACGGCAGTCCCGTCGTTCAGCAGACTCTCCGCCTCCACAAGGAGTGAAAGCCGCTTTTCCACTTTCAGGTCTTTGAAGATCGCAAGGACCGAGATTGGGTCCGTCGCAGAGATGATGGACCCAAAAAGGAGCGCCATCAGAACCGGAAGGCCAATTGTCCAGTGCACCATGAAGCCTGTCACCAGAGTGGCCATGAGGACGCCCAAGGTGGCAAGAAGCAAAAGTGGCACACCATTCTTGATCAGGTGGCGCACATCGATCTTAATGCTCCCCTCAAAGACCAGCGCGGGAAGGAAGAGGATCAAAATAACATCTGGCGTGAGCCAATCAGGGCGGTGGCCCGGTTGCAGTGGGGATAGAATGGGCAGGCGGAGCGCGCCGAGAAGCAATCCACCGAGGACGAGCGAGACAGTGTAAGGGATGCGCAGACGTTCGGCGATCACCGCGATGATGGAGGCGGCGATCAGCAGCCAAATTAGGAATTCAACCGCAGAGTTGGCCGTCATCGGGAGATCTTTCGAACCGTGGACGGTTCGAATCTCTCGGCAACTGTAATTACAGAATGTGCGGGTGACAAGAGTAATCGGCAGCCGTTACCGCACCGTCTTGAATGGAATGTAGTCGCGCGCTCCGCAAGATCAACCGGAGCGCAAGTGGCGCGCCCGGAGGGATTCGAACCCCCGACCCTCTGCTTAGAAGGCAGACGCTCTATCCGACTGAGCTACGGGCGCGCCGTTGGCGCCCCGCAGGCCTCTGCGGGGCGCGCCGCTCGAATGATTCTAACAACCTTGGGGAATCAGGGAAAAGCAAAATCCAACGTCAAGTCCTGGTGAGCGGCACCGTGTGGCTGGGAAAACTCTTTTCCGGCGCCCGCCATCCAACTCCATAGCTCAGCCCAGCGTTGTTTCTCCGAACTTGCACGTGCGGAGGGAGGAGGCGGAAATGACCAGAGTGAGAATCTTCGTTGCCCTTGCCGTGCTGGCTGCGTTGCTCGCCGGATCTGTTTTCGCAGCGTACATCGGGCCACGGCTGAGCAACACGGCCGCGACACTCCCGGCGCGAAGCGAAGTGGCCGCGCAGCAGCCCACCACCCGATACGCGGCGGAGCGCCGCAGTCCGACGGTACATCGCCGGCGCTCCTGGGAGCGCGAAGTCCTGATTGTGGGAGGCAGCGCCGGCGCCGGCGCCGCGATTGGCGGGCTGGCCAAAGGCAAGAAGGGCGCCGCGGTGGGCGCGTTGACCGGCGGCGTCGCCGGCCTGATCTACGACTTGGCCACACGCAATCGGTAAGCGAGCACCCGTCACTGGCGCCGAGCCGAAGACTCCACAGCCCGGCCCGGCGCCGGCGTGCTCGACTTGAACTACTTGTTCGCCGGGGGCGGAGCGACGATATCCGACTTCACCGACGAGGCGATGGCAAGCAGCTCGTCCTTTTCCTTCTGCGGCACCTTGAACTTGTCGAGGGTGGCCACCAAGAGCCCCACCGCCACTTGCCAGTCGCTCTCGGTAATCCCCAGGCCCTCGTGTGCGGCTTTCATGCTGCGCCCGATATAGATGCACGGGCCGCCTGTGGCCGCGCAGAGTTGATCCACCACCAACTGCCGGATGCGCTTCTTTGAATCGGTGCTCGCGCCGACAAAGAAGCGCGCGAGCTGCTTATCCGCCACCAGCCGGCCGATGAAATCGTCGGTCACTGCGGCGATGGCGTCATAGCCGCCCAGGCGCTTGTAGAGCGTCTCGGTTTTCTGCTCGGCACCAGCGCCGATGCACAGACTCGCCAGCAGGACGACGGCCAGCAGGCCGGCACACGCTTTCCCATGCGCGGCTTGCAGTTTGCATCGCTGCGTTCTCATATTCGTTCTCCTCAGGAAGGATGGGTCTCCGGCAAGCTATTTCGCAGCCGGGCGGTAACTGAGGTCGGGCCGATAGGTGATCAGCTCGCTCCACTGCCGACGAACGGATTTGGCCAGCGTCCGCTGCAACGCCTCTGCTTCCTGCCGCCCGAAGGCCTTTTCCAGCATGGCGTCGAAGGAAACCTCCGGCGGGGCCATCTCGGCGTAGGAGTTCCGCGGCAGGACCAGCACGAAACGCGGGTGTTCGCCGCCGTTCGCCAACATGTACCAAATGTAGTGGGTGGGCCAGTTCGTCTTTCCGATGGCTTCGTGGAACTTGCGTATGGCGTATTGGAACTCGGATGCCTTGTCGATCTTTACCAGGAAATTGAGCACGCTGGCCATTTTCGGGGGTTCCTTGCTCTCGGAAGGCCGGCTGACGTCAGCCAGGTACATCCAGAAGCCGTTCCTCTCGGCCGCGACGAAGGGCATCAGGTTTGTCGCGCCATCCTCGGCGTCGCCCTTGCCGAGCTTCGCTTCCCAGTCGTCAAAGTCTTTCCAGTTGTGGCCGAAGGTCATGCTGAGGTACGCGCCGGTCCCCTCGCCGGTCTCGATCTGCCAGGTTTCCCAGCTCCAGGTGTCGTTCTGTTTGCGATGCCAGTCCATGTGGCGCTTCCGGCCTTCCTCGAACAGTTGCGTCATCCCCGGCTTGGGCTGTAGCACAAAGACGCGGCCTATTCTGCCGGGCTTTTCCTGCGCCAATGCGGCAAGCGCGGGCGCGAGCACCAGAGCCGCCGCGAGAAGGATCTTGACTCTACGCATTGTGGTCCTCCGATTTGGAATGGAATGTTCGAAAGCATTGACCCTGAGAAGGTTTGCGCTTCGCATCACCGCACCACGCCTCGCAGATCAAAACCGGGAAGGAGAATTCGCTGTGCCGACTCGACCGATTCTTCTCACCGGCAGCAGCGCACGCTAGCGCAGGACCGCAGCAGTGTCAAGGCCGAGATGGCGCGCTCCGGCGTTGGGTCCGCCGATTTACTTCAGATAATTCGCCAGCCAATCGAGCACGGTCTTGTACCAGAGCTGGCTGTTCAGCGGCTTCAGCACCCAGTGGCCCTCGTCAGGGAAGAGCAGCAGCTTCGACGGCACGCCCTGCCGCTGCAGTGCGGTGAAGAACTGCAGCCCCTCGGTGTAGGGCACGCGGAAGTCCAGCTCACCGTGGATCACCAGTGTGGGCGTCTTGTACTTGCCGAACTCCGCGGCGTAGGTGCCCGGCGACCATTTCCGATACGACTCCGGATTGCTCCACGGCTTGCCGCGAAGGTCCCATTCGGGGAACCACAGCTCCTCGGTGGCGCCGTAGAAGCTCTCCTGGCTGTACACGCCGTCGTGGCTCACCAGCACCTTGAATCTTCCCTTGGCGTGCGACGCCATCCAGTTGATCATGAACCCGCCGTAGGAAGCTCCGGCGGCGCCCAGGCGCGTGCCGTCCACAAAGGGGTACTTCGCCAGCGCGTAGTCCACGCCCTTCATCAGGTCTTCGAACGGCTTTCCGCCGTAGTCGTTGTTGATCTCGTCGGTAAACTTTTGTCCAAAGCCGGTCGAGCCTCGCCGGTTGATCAGCGCCACGACGTAGCCGGGCGAAGCAAAGATCTGCGCGTTCCAGCGGTAGCCCCAGGAATCGCCCCACATCGTTTGCGGCCCGCCGTGGCACAGTAGCAGGAGCGGGTATTTCTTGGCGGGATCGAAGCCCGGCGGGCGCACGAGCATGCCGTGGACCATCGTGCCGTCCACCGACGGGAAGGCGAAGAATTCCGGGCGATTCAGGTCGAGCGCGGCGAGCTTTGGCGCGTTGTGGCGGGTGAGCTGACGGACGCCGCTGCCTGCCCCGGGCGAAGCCGCGGGGCCGCCGGCGTTCGCGGCAAAGAGTTCGGCCGGCATGGTCAGGCTCGAGCGTGTGAACACCAAGGTGCGGCCGTCAGCGCTGATGGAGAGATTGCCGTTGAACGTGTCCCTGACGATGGCGCGCGGCTCGCTGCCCTCCGCCGCGGCCACGGCATAGATGGGCGACTGCATCTGCGCCTCGGCATGAAAGTAGATTGTTCGGCTGTCGGCCGACCACACCGGGCCCTCCACGCTGGCGTCGAACTTCTCGGTCACGTTGATGTGCTGGCCGCTCCGGCGGTCGTAGAGCATCAGCCGCCAGCGGTCGCTTTCATAGCCGGCGCGAAGCTGGGCGCGGTAAGCGATCCACCGGCCGTCGGGCGAATAGCCGGGATGGCCGTCAAAGCCGGGGTTGGTGGTGATGCGCCTCGGCGCGACGCCGCCCGCGACACCGACGACAAAGAGGTCGCCATTCGTGCTGATGGCTTCCACGGGATCGCTGACGGCGGTGAAGCAGATCTCGCTGCCGTCGGGCGAGAAGGCGATATCTTCCGGCTCGCCGCGCTGAACCGGAGGAACGTCGTAATCGGCGCCGGGGGTGAGGTCGCCCGGCGCGCCTGCGCCGTCCGCCGAAACCACGAACAGGTGGCTGCGCTTCCCCTCACTCCAGACGTCCCAGTGGCGGTAGAGCAGCCGGTCGTAGATGCGCGCCTTCACCTTGCTCCCGGCGCGCTCGGCGTCGCGCTGGGCATTGCACGCGGCGTCGCGGCAATCCGCATAGACCTCGGAGGTGAAGGCGATCGTCTTGCCGTCCGGCGACCAGCGCACATTGTCGGCGTCGGACGCGAGATGCGTGAGCGCGACGCCCTCGCCGCCCTCAAGCGAGATCAGGTAAACCTGATACACGCCGTCGCGGTTGGAGAGAAATGCCAGGCGCTTGCCGTCCGGCGACCACTGCGGATGCGAGTCGTGGCCGCTGCGGGTGAGCTGCCGCGGCGCTCCGCCGGCGGTGGATACCACCCAGATGTTGCTCGCCATCCGATTGGCCTGCCGGTCGGGCGTGGAGAGCTTGTAGGCCGCCCACTGGCCGTCCGGTGAGACCTGCGCCTCGCTGACGCGGTCCATCGAAATCAGGTCGTCGAAGGTGATGGCCCGCACGATATTGCTGCCCGGCCCGGCCGCGGCGCGGGTCGCTTGCCCCCGAGCGGCCAGTGGCGCCGCCGCCAAGGCCAGTGCGCAGACAATCAGCATGGGTCGCATCGCCCGTCTCATGGCGCCTCCCCGAACATTGGCGTGACTTCAGGTCTGCAAAAGCCCTGCATGATTACATTTTCTGCGGGGGAATCCAAGTCGGCAGCAGCGGCCGGGGAGAAAGCCCTATTTCGGTAGCGCTATGCCGATGGCCCAGACGTAGCCGTCGGGGTCGGCCACCATGACCTCCCGCCAGCCATGGGGCTTATCTGCGGCCGGCTGGACCACATTTGCGCCGCTCGCTTGGGCGCGGCCTTCGAGTGTGTCGGGGTTGATGCCGAACAGGCGCAGTTCGGCGCCGGTGCCTCGCAGCGCTGCGGCGGCCAGCCGCTCGGCGAGCGGGTGCTGGTCATAGGTGTGGTCGGCGTGGAGCATGAATTCCAGGCCTGCGATCTCCATCGCGGCGAAGTCTGCGTCCCGGTAGTGCGTCTCCGCGCCCAGCACGCCCGTATAAAATGCCACCGAGCGCCCCAGGTCGCGTACCAGCAGATTCACGGTGAAGCGCGGCAGGCGCCGGCCGTAATCGTCGGCCGGCAGCCACGGCTCGCCAATGCTTTTCTTGGTCATTGCGCCTCCCCGCGAGATTAGTTACACGCACCAGCCACTCCCTGCGCGTCTTCGGCATACGCCAGCTTCAACACTTCCGGCGCTGCATCATAGGCGTTCGTGGCGCAGTCCACAATCGCCGCCCGCGCCGGGAAGGTTCGGCGAGGCTTGCTGCTGCGCGCGCGGCGGAATTTGCTAGAATCGCGGCGGCTTCGGGGGTGCAGGGGACTTGTCCAAGCTTCTCACCATGCGCGAGGCTCTGAGCCGGCTGGTGCGCGACGGCGATACCGTGGTGATGGAGGGGTTCACGCACCTGATCCCGTTCGCCGCCGGCCACGAGCTGATCCGCCAGGGCCGCAAAGGACTTACGCTGGTCCGTTTGACGCCCGACCTCATCTTCGACCAGATGATTGCCGCCGGGTGCGCCCGCAAACTGATCTTCAGTTGGGCCGGCAATCCCGGTGTCGGGCCGCTGCACGCCTTTCGCCGCGCGGTCGAGCAAGGCCTCCCCGCGCCGCTCGAGCTCGAAGAGTATTCGCACTTCGGCCTGGCGCTGCGCCTGCAAGCCGGTGCCGCGGGCGTGCCATTCCTGCCCACGCGGAACTATGCTGGCTCGGACCTTCCCCGGGTCAACCCCAACATCCGCCGCGTCCCGTGCCCGCATACCGGCGAAGAGTTGTGGTCTGTCCCGGCGCTCACGCCGGATGTCGCCATCCTGCACGCGCAGCGCGCCGACGAGGACGGCAACACGCAGGTTTGGGGCCTGGTGGGCGTGCACAAGGAGGCGGCCTTTGCCGCTCGCCGCGTGGTGGTAGTGGTCGAACAAGTCGTCGCGCAGGATGTGATCCGCGGCGACCCGAACCGCACCTTGATCCCCGGCTTCCGCGTGGATGCCGTGGTGGTCGAGCCCTTTGGCGCGCACCCCTCCTACGTCCAGGGCTATTACGACCGCGACAACGATTTCTATGCCGCGTGGGAAGAGGTCTCCCGCGACGCCGAGCGCCTGGCGTGCTATTTGGACGAATGGGTGTACCGCCTGCCCGATCGCCGCGCGTACCTGCAGAAGATGCCGGCCACGTACGAACGCCTGCGCGCCCGCCAAGTGCTCTGCGCGCCGGTCAACTACGGATACTGACGGTGGCGGCCTTCACCACGTACGAGATCATGATCGCCGCGGCGGCGCGCCTGCTGCGCGATGGCGAAGTGGTTTTCGTCGGCATCGGCATCCCCAACGTCGCGGTGAACCTGGCGCGGCGCACGCGCTGCCCCAATCTGGTGCTGATCTACGAATCGGGCGCCGTCGGCGCGCAGCCCGAACGCCTGCCCATCTCCATCGGCGATCCGGCGTTGGTCACCGGGGCGCTGGGCGTTTGCTCGATGCCCGAAGTATTCCAGTATTATTTGCAGCGCGGGTTGATTGACGTCGGCTTCCTCGGCGGTGCGCAAATCGATTGCCACGGCAACCTGAACACCACGGTGATCGGCGACTACCACAAGCCCAAGACGCGTCTGCCCGGCTCGGGCGGCGCATCCGAGATTGCCGCGCTGGCGCGCCGAGTCCTGATCGTGATGCCGCACCGGCGCCGCTGCTTCGCCGCGCGGCTCGACTTCGTCACCAGTCCGGGTTTCTTGAGCGGCGGTGACGCTCGCGCCCGGCTCGGTCTGCGCGGCGGCGGCCCCGAGGCCGTCATCACCGATCTCGGCGTGCTGACGTTCTCCGCGGATACGCGCGAAATGGTTCTCGTGTCGCTGCACCCCGGCGCCACGCTCGACCAGGTGCGGGAAAACACCGGCTGGCCGCTGGCGGTGGCCTCGCCGCTCCGCGAGACTCCGCCGCCGAGCGACGAGGAGCTGCGCGTGCTCCGCCAGGAATTGGGCGCGAAGGTTTCGGCATCGTGACCCCGGCGCTTTTTCCCCGCAGCTTTCGCAGGGCCTATCCCCAGGCCGTCCGCGGCGAAGGGTGTTACCTGTTTACCGCCGACGGCAAACGATATCTCGACGCGGCGGGCGGAGCGGCGGTGGTGACGATCGGCCACGGCGTCGCCGCCATTGGCCGCGCCATGGCTGAGCAGGCTTCCCGGCTGGCCTTTGCGCATACCTCGCAGTTCCACACCGATGTCGCCGAGCGCCTGGCGGCGCGTCTGCGCGCCCTGGCCCCGCCGGAATTTCGCCAGGCCGGACGCGTCTATTTCACTTCGGGCGGCTCGGAAGCCACCGAAACGTCGCTCAAGCTCGCGCGGCAGTATTTCGTTGAGCGCGGGGAGTCCTCGCGGACGCGCATCGTCTCCCGCTGGCAGAGCTACCACGGCAGCACGCTCGGCGCGCTGGCCGTGAGCGGCCACTTGCGCCGCCGCGCGCCGTATGCGCCGCTGCTGCCCGAATGGGGTCACATCGCACCGTGCTTTTGCTACCGTTGCCCGCTAGGGCTCACTTATCCGCAGTGCGACGTCGCCTGTGCCGACGAGCTTGAGAAATTCGTCGCCGCCCACGGCGCTGCAAGCGTCGCCGCGTTTATTTTTGAGCCGGTAGTGGGCGCGACGCTTGGTGGCGTCGTGCCGCCCGAAGGTTACGTGCAGCGCCTGGCGGAAATCTGCCGCCGGCACGGCATTCTGCTGATCGCCGACGAGGTGATGACCGGGATGGGCCGCACCGGCACGCCTTTTGCGGTGGAGCACTGGGGCGTTGTGCCGGACATGATCCTTGTGGGCAAGGGCGTGGCCAGCGGCTACGCGCCGCTGGGCGGCGTGCTGGTGGCGCCGCACGTTGCCGAAACGCTGGCCCGCGGCTGCGGTGCCTTCGAGCATGGATTCACCTATCAGGCGCATCCGGTGGCCATGGCCGCGGGACTGGCTGTGCTCGACTACATCGAGCAGCATCACCTGTTCGAACGCGTCGCCGCCGCCGGGCGTGAGCTGATGCGTGCGCTCGAACCGATTGCCGGCCATCGCATCGTGGGCGATCTCCGCGGCCGCGGTCTGCTGGTCGGCATCGAGTTGGTCAAAGACCGGGCCACGCGCGAACCGTTTCCTCGCGACGCGCAGGTGGCCGAGCGCGTCCGCCAGGCGGCGCTCGAGCGGGGAGTGACCTGCTATCCGATTCAGGGCTGCGCTGACGGCGAGCGCGGCGACCACATCCTGCTGGCGCCTCCGTTTATCATCGCGTCGGAAGAAATCGCCGAAGTTGGCCGCGCCATCGCGGCAGCCGTGGAGCAAGTGGCGCGCGCTTGAGCGGGCAGGGAAGAAGCGGCCGGGCAAGAACGCTTGTCCCAAGGGAGAGGGAATGCGGCAAAGCCGAAGCCAGAAGTTCGCCATCACCGGGATAACGGCAATCATCCTTGCGGCCGGCTTCGCGCCGTGCTTGCCGCTGCCCGGGGAGGATGGAGCGACGCTGCAACGAAGCTTCGCGGCTGCGCCCCAGGCGCGGCCGGCCGCAGAAGCCGGCGCTGCTCCCCGCGCGCCGCGAATGATGGGCTTTTCGCCCGCTGCCGCGCGAGCCGAGCGCCGCGTGGAGGAGGATTTCAAGGCCATTCCCTCGGCCCGGCAGGCGCGCAAGTTCCACCGGTACCTCACCGCCGAGCCGCATCCGGCGGGCTCGGAGCGCAACAACGAGCTCGCGCAATACATCGCCGAGCTCTGGAAGCAACAGGGCTGGGAAGACATCACCGTCCACCGCTACGACGTCCTCAGCTCTTCGCCGCGGGAAGTGTCCGCGCAAATGCTCAGCCCCATCCAGTACGAGTTGGGGTTGCGCGAAGACGCCTACGACGTGGACCCGGACACGAAAAACCCGCGCGTGCGCTCCGGCTACGTGGGCTTTTCCGCCTCCGGAGAAGTCACCGCGCCGGTGGTGTATGCGCATAGCGGCAATCCCGAGGATTACGAGCTCCTGCGCCGCAACGGCATCGACGTGAAAGGCAAAATCGTGCTGGTGCGCTATTCCAACCCCTACAGCTACCGCGGATTCAAGGCGCTCACCGCCGAGCGCGAAGGCGCGGCGGCGCTGCTGATCTATTCCGACCCCGCCGAGGACGGCTACGCGCGTGGCAAAGTATTTCCCGGCGGGCCGTGGGGCCCGGAAAGCCATATCCAGCGCGGCGCGATCACCTACGATTTTCTGGTGCCCGGCGATCCGCTCACGCCCGGCTGGGCATCCGTGCCCGGCGCCCCGCGGGTTCCCATCGAGCAGGCTGTCTCCGTGCCGAAGATCATGGCCGTGGCCATCTCCTGGCGCGACGCCCGGCCGCTGCTCGAGCACATGGACGGCCCGGAAGCGCCAAAGGACTGGCAGGGCGCCCTGCCCATTACTTATCGCCTGGGCGGAAATGCCGTGCGCTTGCGCCTGAAGGTGGACATGGACACCAGCGTCCGGCCGAACTATGTCGTCGAGGCGCGCATCCGAGGCGCCGAGCTGCCCGACGAGTGGGTCCTGCTCGGCAACCACCGCGATGCCTGGGAATTCGGCGGCGTCGATCCCTCCAGCGGTACCGCTTCGATGCTCGAGCTCTCACGGACCTTCGGCGAGCTCAAGCAAAAGGGCCTGCGCCCGCGGCGCACGCTGGTGATCTGCAGCTGGGACGGCGAGGAATACGCGCTCACCGGCTCGACCGAATGGGGCGAGCAATTCGCCGATGACCTGAAAAAAAAGTTGGTGGCCTATCTGAATGTGGACTCTTCCGCATCCGGCCCGAATTTCGAAGGCGACGCGGTGGCTTCGCTCGCCCCGCTGTTGGTGGAGGTCAGCCGCAGCCTGCGGGACCCCTCCGGCGTGTCGCTCTATCAGGCGTGGCGCGCTTCCGCCGCGCGGGCGCGGCGCAAGGAGCACAACACGCGGCCGGTCACCGATGCGAACCTGGTGGATACGCGCATCGGCAGCGGCTCCGACCACACCGTATTCCTCAATTTTCTTGGCCGGCCGACGGTGGGGCTGCGCTTCGAGGGGCCCTACGGCGTCTACCACTCGATGTACGACGATTTTTACTGGATGAACCATTTCGGCGATCCCGGCTATCGCTACCATCGTCTGATGGCGCAGCTCTGGGGAGTCCTGGCGCTGCGCTTGGCTAATGCCGAAGTCTTGCCATTCGATATCGCCTTCTATGGCCGCAACATTCGCCAGTTCGTCGCTGAGCTTGACCGCGCCAGCCGCGTGCAGCCGAGGATGCAGCTGAAGCCGCTGCTCGACCGCGTGGCCGAGTTCGAAGCGGCGGGCCGCGCGCTGAATCGCAGCGTTTCGCAGGCGCTCGCCGCGGGCCGGCTGGACCCCGGGCGCGCCGCGAACCTCAATCAAAAGCTGATGCAGGTGGAATCGAACTGGCTCAACCCCGCGGGAATCCCCGGCCGGCCGTGGTTCAAGCACATCCTCTATGCGGCGCGCTACACCTATGCGCACCTCGAGCTGCCGGGACTCACCGAGGCGGCCGAAAAAGGCGATTGGAAAACGGCGCAGGAGCAGGCCGCCATCCTCGAGCGCGCGATTGCCCGCAATGCCGCGCTGCTCGGCGAAGCGCGCGCTGAGCTCGAAAGCGCCGCGCCGGCGCCGTCCGCCGCTCGCTCGCGCAAGAAGGCCAAGCCCTGAGGAAACGTTCCGGCCCGGTCCTTGCCAGGATCGGCCGCGCGCGCGGACCACGATTCGCTTGACATCTTTGCGGCCACGCGGCAGATTGGCGCCCGGCGCGAGACGCCTTGCATCTTCGGAGGCATGGGAATGGCGCAGCGATTCCGTTTGCGGGGCTTTCGAATGGCCGTCCTCGCGACCCTTGCGCTCGCGTGCAGCTTGGCGGGTGTGGCCGCGCGGAGTCTCGGCGGGCGCGTGGCTCCCTCTGGTGACCGCAAAAGCGACCCGATGCGCGAGCGCCTGGCTCGCGGCCGCTATTTGGTCGAGGGACCCATGAACTGCTTCACCTGCCATTCCCAACTGGACTGGAAGTCTCCCGGCGCGCCCGAACTGCCCGGGAAGAAGGGTGGCGGCGCGGAACTCACTGGGGAGGGAATGCCATTTCGCCTGTTCGCCCCCAACATCAGTCCGGATCGCGAGACCGGGGCAGGCACGTGGACCGACGAGCAGTTTGCCCGCGCCATCCGCGAGGGCATCGGGCACGACGGCCGGAGGCTAATTCCGGTGATGCCTTATCTGAGTTTCCGCGTGCTCTCCGACGAGGATGTCGCTTCGGTGATTGCCTATGTGCGCTCGATCCCGCCCGTGCGCAACGCGGTGCCCAACAATGAGCTGCCCGAGCCGGTGAGGAACGCCCTTCCTCCGCCCACGCCCATCACGGCGCCGATAACGCAACCCGACCTCTCCAATCCCATTAAGCACGGCGAATACTTGGTGCGGCTGGCCAATTGCGACGGCTGCCACACCCCGAGGGACCCGCAGGGGCGCCCGCTGTCGGGGATGGACTTCGCCGGCGGCGTCCGGCTCCGCGGGCCCTGGGGAGAAGTGGCCAGCGCAAATATCACGCCCGACCCGTCGGGAATCCCTTATTACGACCGGAAACGCTTCCTGCATGTCATGCGCACCGGCCGCGTGGGCGCGCGCCAGCTCAGCGCGATCATGCTCACCAGCCGCTTCCGGAATATGACCGACGAGGATTTGAGCGCGATCTATTCCTACCTCACCACGCTTGCGCCGGTCTCGCACCGCGTGGACAACACCCTGCCGCCCACGCCGTGCAAACGCTGCGGCAATACGCACGGCTACGGCGACCGCAACTAGCCGGCGCGTTACTCGGGGGTGGCTCGCTCTGCCCGTCCGGCTCGGGCTATGGCCGCCCGGCAATCCCCACGACAACCTCGAAGAGCACGCGCAGCCCCCCCTGGTACGCGGCCACCGAGATGCGCTCGTCCGTGCCGTGCGGCGTGCCGGCCTCGCTTGGCGTGGTCACAAACGGGCAGAAGCCGTACGACGCAATCCCGAGCTGGCGGTAGACCTGGGTTTCCGTGAAGCTGGCGCTCAGGCGCGGCGTCACGCGCGTCTGCGGGAAATGCCGCGCCACCACGTCCTCGAAGACCTTCCACAGCTCGTTGCCCACCGGAGATGAGTTTGCGCTGCGCGTCGGGGAGATCGGCTCGACGGCAATGGTGGAGTCGGCGATGACGCGGCGGATCTCGGCGAGAAACGCCTGCGGGTCTTCGCCCGGCAGCAGGCGCACGTCGAGCTCGGCGGTGGCTTCGGCGGGGATGACGTTGGTCTGCGGCCCGCCGCGGAGCACGGTAAGGGAAATGGTGTTGCGCAGCAGGTAGTTCCAATCGGGATTTTCCGTCAGGCGCCGGCGGAAGGCAGGGTCGCGCAGTGAGGTTTCCAACTGGCAGAACCGCTCGGCGTCGGCGGGAAAGCGCACGCGCGCCTCGTCGCAGAGCTCGTGCTGCACCGCGGGCAGCACCTTGAGCGGCGTCTCGTAGTCCGCCACGCGCTGCAGCGCCCGCGCCAGCCGGTGCGTCGCGGCATCCCACATGGGCACCGAACCGTGCCCCGCCCGGCCGCGGGCCGTCAACCGCAGCCAATAGGGCACCTTCTCCGCCACATCCACGTTCCAAAAGGGCAGCGCGCCGTCTTCGAGCAGGTTCTCACCGCCTTCGTTGATCAGGTACTCGGCGCCGGCAAGGCGCGCGCGCTCGTGCGCCAGCATCCACTCCGTCCCCAGCGTTCCGACCTCCTCGTCGGCCACGGCGAGAAAAATGACGTCGCGGGCCAGCCGAACGCCCTCGCGTTTGAGCGCCACCACGGCCATCGCCTGGAGCAGGCCTTCGGCCTTCATGTCCTGCGCGCCGCGGCCGTAGATCATGCCGTCGCGTATCTCGCCGGAAAACGGCGGCACGCTCCAGGTCTTGGCATCAGCGTTGACGACGTCGATGTGATTCAGCAGGATGAGCGGGCGCTTGCTGCCGTCGCCGCGCAGCCGCGCATAGGCGTTGGCGCGGCCCGGCGCGATCTCGATCACCTGGCACTCGATGCCTTCGCCGGCGAACAGCGCGCAGAAGAAGTCCGCGGCGCGGCGCTCGTTGCCCGGCGGGTTGCTCGTATCCATGCGCAAGTACTGCTGGAGCAATTCGACGGCGCGGGACTCGTAGTTCGGCCAGTCCACCTGCGCGGCCGCTCGCGGGGAGAGCACCGCCGCAACCAGCAGCGCCAAAGCGAGCGACACGCCGGTGCGGCGGGGCACAGCCAGGCGAAGAGGTAAGGTCATTGCGCTCATGCCGCCGGGGTCGCGGTCTTTCTCGGCGGGTTGAAAAACGGCAGCGGCACGCTCGTGGCCGTCACTGTATGCCGCACGGCCTCGAGCGTCAGCTCCATCTCCAGGCGCGTGCCGGCCTGCGCGTGCTCGCTCGCCACGCTGGCCAGCGCGATCATCTTTTTCAGTGTGGGCGACCACGTGGTGGAGGTCGCCTTGCCCACTTGCTTGCCGCCCCGGTAAACCGGCACGGCCACACGCGAGGCCGTGCTGGGGACTTGCGGGGCCAGGCCGACGGCTTCGTAGTGCCGCTCCACGTCGGTCCAATCCATCTCCAGACCCACCAATTGCCGCCGCGGCCCCCGGCGGTGCTCCTCCGCCAGCGCTGCGCGCCCGATGAAGTGCTCTTTCTCCAGGTGCACCATCCGGCCGAGACCGATCTCGTAAGGCGTGTATTTCTGCGACTCGATCAGGGCCTTCTTGCTGCTGGTATAGTCCACGTCAATCAGCAGCAGGCCCGCTTCAATCCGGGCGATATCGAGCGCGAGCATCCCCGCGGGATGAATGTCGAATCGGCGGCCTTCGGCCATCAGCGCGTCCCATACCTTCACCGCGTCGTTCCAGGGAATCCAGATTTCGTATCCGAGGTCGCCCGTGTAACCGGTGCGCGAAATGTCCACGGGCACGCCGGCAATCTTTCCGCGGGTGACGCGGAAATATTTCAGGTCGGCGATCTCCGCTTCGGCCACTTTCTTCAGCAGCTTTCCCGAAGTGGGCCCTTGCAGTGCCAGCGCCGCCACCTGTTCGGAGATGTCTTCGATCTCAACCTCCAGTCCCAGGGCGTTCTGCCGGAACCAGCGCAGGCTGGGGTCGGCGGCGGTCCAGCGGTAGGTGTTCTCGCCCAGGCGCGAAAGCGTGCCGTCGTCCACCACCTTGCCCTGCGCGTCACACCAGCAGCAGTAGATCACCTGGCCGACGGCAACCTTGTGGATGTCGCGGGCAATCACCCGGTTGACAAACTTCGTCGCGTCCCGCCCGCTCACCCAGTACTTGAAAAGCGGCGTGACGTCGATCAGCCCCGCCGAGTTCCGGATGGCGTTGTACTCGTGCTCGTGGTGCGTCTCATAGACGCTGGCGGCGTAATAGCCGGACCACTCGCGATAGTTCAGGCTCTCGCAGAGCGCCAACGTCCGCTCATGCACCGCAGTCCCGATGGGCATGGCCCCTCCCGCGCTTCGCTGCTTCGCAGCGGCGCAGAATTATAGTCGCCGCATTTCGCTTCCCGCAAGGCGTGTGCCGCTGCGCCTTGTGGAGGCTGCTGCGCCCCGGTAGAATGTGCGCTCGTTTACTCCGGCGCGGTCCATTCTTGCACGCCGCAGAGGCTCAATGAACTCCCGCTACGACGCCATTGTCATCGGCGGCGGCCATAACGGCCTGGTGAACGCCGCGTACCTCGCCCGCGGCGGGAAAAAAGTCATCGTGCTCGAGCGCCGCCACGTCCTCGGCGGCGCCGCCGTCACCGAAGAAATCTTTCCCGGCTTCAAATTTTCGGTCTGCTCCTACGTGGTCTCGCTGCTGCGGCCGGAAATCATCCGCGAGCTGGACCTGCCGCGCCACGGGATGGAAATCCTGCCGCTGGACGGCACCTTTACGCCCCTGCCCAACGGTGACCATCTCTGGCGCGTGAACGACCACGCCAAGACGCGCCGGGAGATCGCGCGGCACTCCCGTGTCGACGCCGAGGCCTACGAGGAATTCGGCAAGGCCATGCTGCAAATGTGCCGATTCGTGAAGCCGCTGCTGAGCATGACCCCGCCGGACCCCACCAGCTTGAAGCCCCGCGATCTCGGGAAGCTGCTCGAGCTCGGCCGCAGGTTTCGGGCGCTCTCCCCCGGCGACCAATACACGCTCGTGCAGTTGATGACCATGGGCGCGGCCGACTTCCTCGACCAGTGGTTTGAGACCGACGTGCTCAAGGCTACCATGTCCGCTTCGGGGATCATCGGCACGTTCCTCGGCGTGCGTTCGCCCGGCACCGCCTACGTCCTGCTGCACCACTACATGGGGGAAATTGACGGCGCGTTCCGTTCCTGGGGCTTCAGCCGCGGCGGCACAGGAGCCATTTCCGCGGCCATCGCCGCGGCGGCGCGTGAAGCCGGCGCCGAAATCCGCACCGAGGCGCCGATTGCGCGCATCCTGGTGCAGAACGGCCGGGCCACCGGCGTGGTCCTCGCCAATGGCGACGAGATCCGCGGCGAGGTGGTCTCCTCGAGTGTGGACCCGCACCAGACTTTCCTCAAGATGCTCGCGCCGGAGCAGCTTCCCGGCGAGTTTCTCGAGGAGCTGCAGCGGTACAAATTCCGCGGCTCCTCGGGAAAGGTCAATTTGGCGCTGGATGCGCTGCCCGATTTCCGCTGTCTGCCCGGCCCGGGAGCGCATCTCCGCGGCGCCATGTCCATCTCTCCCAGCGTGGAGTATATGGAGCGCGCCTACGACGACGCGAAGTACGGTGATTTCTCCCGCCGGCCGTACATTGACGTGGTCATCCCCAGCCTGACCGACCCCTCGGTGGCTCCTCCGGGCAAGCACGTGCTCTCCTGCTTCGTGCAGTACGCCCCCTACAAGCTAAAAGAGGGCACTTGGGACCAGCGCCGGGAAGAATTCGGCGATGCGGTGATCCACACGCTGGCCGAATACGCTCCCAATATCACCAGCATCATCCTCGGGCGCCAGGTGCTCACGCCGCTCGATCTCGAGCGCGAGTGGGGCCTCACCGAGGGCAACATTTTTCAGGGCGAGCTATCCCTCGAGCAGTTGTTTTTCCTGCGCCCGGTTCCCGGCTGGGCGCAATATCGCACGCCTATCAAGAACCTTTACCTGTGCGGCTCGGCCACGCATCCCGGCGGGGGAATCATGGGCGCGCCGGGGCGGCTCGCGGCCATGCAGATCCTGAAGGACGGGAAGAAGGGCAAGCTCTGAGCCATGCCCGCGGCGCGCGAGATCATCATCATCGGCGGCGGGCACAACGCCTTGGTCGCGGCGTTTTACCTTGCTCGGGCCGGGCGGAAGCCGCTGGTGCTCGAGCGGCGCGAGGTGGTCGGCGGCGCGGCCATCACCGAGGAGTTCTACCCCGGCTTCCGGTGTCCCGCTCTGGCCCACTGGTGCGGGCCGCTGCGTCCACAGATCGTCAGGGAGATGGGGCTCGACGGCCGCGATTTCGAGATGCTTCATCCTGACCCGGTCGTTTTCGCTCCAACTCCCGATGGTCGCCGCCTGCTGCTCTATTCCGATTCTGCCCGGTCGGTCGAGGAGATTGCCAAGCTCTCCCGGAAGGACGCCGAAAACTACGTTGAATTCGAGCGCGTGCTTGGACGCATGGCCGGCGTCCTCAGCCGGGTGCTTTCCATCACTCCGCCCTCGATTGACCATCCCTCGGCAGGCGATGTTTGGAATTTACTGAAGGCCGGGCGAGGATTCCGCAGCCTGGGGAAGAAAGGGATGTTTCGCCTGCTCCGCTGGGGGCCCATGGCTGTCGCGGACCTGGTGGCCGAATGGTTCGATACCGAGCTGCTGCGCGCCACCCTGGCCGTCCGCGGAATTTTTGGCACCGCGCTCGGGCCGTGGTCGGCGGGCTCGGCGGCTGTCCTGCTGCTCCGGGCGGCGGCGGACGCGCATCCTGCCGGCAGGGCGTCGTTTCCCCGCGGAGGGATGGGCGCGCTCACCCAGGCGATGGCCAATGCCGCTCGGCGCGCCGGAGCAGAAATCCGCACCGGCGCCGAAGTCGCACAAATCGCGGTGACCGACGGCGCCGCCGGCGGAGTGGTCCTTGCCAACGGCGAGGAGATTTCAGCCAAGGCGGTGATTTCCAGCGCCGACCCGCGACGCACGCTGCTGGGCCTGCTGGACCCCGTGCATCTCGAGCCGGACTTTGTCGTGAAGATGCTGCACTACCGCTGCCCGGGCACCACCGCCAAAGTCAACCTGGCGCTCGCGCGCCTGCCGGAGTTTCGCGCGCTCGGCGACGGCTCATCGGGCGCGCTCGCCCGAATCGGGCTCGCCGGCAGGATTTTAATCGGCCCGGAGATTGACTACCTCGAGCGCGCCTTCGATCACTCGAAGTACGGCGACTTTTCCCGGCTGCCCTATCTCGACATCGCCATTCCCTCGATCTTGGACGCGTCACTCGCGCCCGCCGGGCAGCACGTGATGTCCATTTACGTGCAGTACACTCCTTACAAGCTGAAAAGCGGCGATTGGCCAAGCCAGCGCGACGCCCTGGGCGACACGGTCATAAAAACTCTCGCCGCCTACGCGCCCAATTTGCCCGAGCGCATCCTCCACCGGCAGGTGATCACTCCGCTCGACCTCGAGGAAACCTACGGGCTCACCGGCGGGCACATCTTCCATGGCGAGTTGGCGCTCGACCAGCTTTTCACCATGCGCCCGCTGCTCGGTTGGGCGCGCTACCGCACACCCATCAAGAATCTTTACCTGTGTGGCTCGGGCACGCATCCTGGCGACGGCCTCACCGGCGCTTCCGGCCACAACGCCGCCCGCGAAATCCTCCGCAATCTCCGCCGCTCGTAGCACCGGCGTCTCGCCCGCTCCTCTTGTGGGGGCGCCGGCCGAGGCGGGCCATGCCGGTGTAGCGCCGTCGTCTCGCTGGCTCCTCTTGTGGGGGTACGCGCCGAGGCGGGCCGTGCCAGTGTAGCGCTGGCGTCTCAGCGGCTCTGTCATTCTGAGGAGCCGAAGGCGACGAAGAATCCCTCTTCTGTCGCGGTTTCTGTAGCGGCGGGCCGGGTTTCGCGCCGTTTGCGTCCCGACGGTCTCGGTCGGGGAGCCCGCCATCTTCGCTCTTGTAGCCCGCCTTGGGGGTCTTTCCTGTAGCGGGGGGTTTACCCCGCCATCCATCCTGAGCCCCCAGGCTCCTGCCTGGGGGCGTTGTGGCCCACCCTCTTTACTTTTGTAGCCCGCCTTGGGGGTCGGAGCTTGAGCTCCGACATAATCAACCCTCTAAGTGAATGGGGGGCTTCAGCCCCTGGGTCCTCCTCTAGCCCCGAATTCGCCCCGCCATCTCTCCTGAGCCCCCAGGCTCCTGCCTGGGGGCGTTGCGGCCCCGCCCTCTTTACTCTTGTAGCCCTCATAGTGGGTTGCAGCGGAATTGATCAGGCAGCATAGGCTGCGTGATGGCCTAACCCGTTTGATAAGCTATAGCTTGAAACTGGCCGCCTTTCGATTTAGAACAAATCGAGGAAGGCCGCCTTAAGGTCCGACCGAGGATAATCCATGCCACCCAATCCAGCGACACCACCAGTTCGCGCTTTACTTCCTGCAGGGACGATGCATCGCCTCCTTGGAAGTTTATCGGTCTTCACCATGCTGATGACCATTCCGCAGGTCCTCACCATATGGGTAACTCGCCGGGCGGCGGGAGTATCTCTGCTGTCCTGGAGCGCATACCTTGTCTCTGCCATTGTCTGGCTTTGGTACGGCCTACAGAAACGCGACAAAAACATCTATCTGCCTTGCATAGGCTGGATCCTGCTCGACAGTGCCGTCATCGTAGGAGCGTTTCTCTACGCGTAGTGAACGCTAGTTACGAGGTGTGGCGGCCGGCAGCCCGGGCCGCGAAGTGGGGCGACGCATCTGAGTACCCCATGTGCCGGCTTTGCGCGTGGGGCTTTTGACTCCTTGGGCTAGCCTTTGGTTTTGTCCTTCCCAGGTTTTCATCACCCGACTGGGTCGATGGGAACCAATCCAGCTTCGCCCTTCTCACAGAATCATCCGGTCCTGTCACAATCCGCCAGCCGGCAACTTCTATGAATTCCCGATGAGCACTCCGGCCAGGAAAACGAGGATCCCTCCGAGCAGAACCTGCACCGCGGCTGAAAATGCCGGGGTATCCATGTAACGGTGGCGCACCCAGGAAATCACGCTCAACTCGAACAGCACCACCACGACGGCGACGGTCATCGCAATTCGGAATCCGGGAATCAGGAACGGTAGCGTGTGGCCGATGCCTCCGAGTGTGGTCATCACGCCGCACACGGTTCCGCGCAGCCAGGGATGGCCGCGCCCGGTGAGGGTGCCGTCGTCAGAGAGCGCTTCGGCAAAGCCCATGCTGATGCCCGCGCCGACCGAGGCCGCAAGCCCCACGGCGAAGGCGGCCCAGTTATTGTGCGTGGCAAACGCCGCAGCGAACAGCGGAGCCAGCGTGGAGACGGAGCCGTCCATCAGCCCCGCCAGGCCCGGCTGGATGATCTGCAGCACGAAGAGCCGGCGCTGCGCCTCCTCTTCCTTTTCTTTCTCGCTGCCGCCCAACTTTTCGCGTTCGAGTTCTTCGGCGCGATCAGCGTGCGAGCGCTCCTCCTGCGCCAGGTTATCGAGCAACTGCCGGATGCTGGCGTCGGCGGCGCGCGCCGCGGCGCGTTCGTAAAAGCGCCGCGTTTCCACTTCCATCGCGCTGGCCTGGTTGCGGATCTTGTCCAGGTTGAGCGGTTGGAGCAGCCAGATCGGCTGCCGCTGCACGAACCCTTTCACATCCTGTCGGCGAAGCAGGGGAATGTGCTCTCCGAATTTCCGGCGATAGAGTTCCAGCAGCCGCCGGCGATGCCCGGACTCCTCCGCGCGCATGCCCTCGAACACGGCCGCGGAACCGGGGAAATTCTGCCGCAAGCCTTCGGCGAAATCGGCGTAAATGCGTTCGTCCTCCTCTTCGAGCGAAATGGCCAGCGCCAGCACTTCCTTCTCCGAAAGGCTGTTGAAATCTCTCATCGCACTCTCTCCTCACTGGCACTTGTGGATCGTTCCTCGCACCGCCGAACATTGTAAGCCATCTCATAAAGGTTCTTGGCATTCAGGGGGTCGGGGCACGGCTGGGAGCAGGTGCGGGCGGTTGACAGAAAGGGCTTCAGCCCCTGAGGCCAGGCTCCGACGCCTGGGGCCCGGCCAGGGGGTCGCAGCGGAAATTGTCCCGAGCGAAGTCGAGGGAGCTGCGACAGCTCCGCCGACGCCCTTCGGGCGCTACAGTCCCTGTCCGTGCGAGCACGCCTCAATCTGAGCCCCAGCCTCCTGCCTGGGGCCGTTCTGGGCCCGCCATCTTTGCTTCGCCCGAGGATATCTCTGGTTACAAGCGCTGTTCTCAAAAGGAATCTTGCGACCACCGGCACCGACGGCCTTCACCCTGTGGGCTAGACTAAATCCGATTCCACAGCTCCCGGCTGTGATGTAGACTCTCATGCTGTTTCGTATAGGGCATCAGTCAGCTCAATGGTTTATGCGGAGTGGTCGGGAGGATTGTTTCCCATTTGGGTTGGCAGAACGGCTTTTCTAAATCTCTCGTTATTCTGACCTGCATAATTGAACCGATGCCGAGGATGGATCGTGGAAGATCAGAACGCGCCTTAGGAAACATCGACGAAATTCCATCATCTTTTACTTCGACATGTATCAATATTCATTGACTTAAGATCAGAAATTCAATACGCTCCCTCACCTGAGCCCAGCTAGCTCCGGGGTTGTCCGTGGCAATCTTTTATGCGGCGAAGAATCCTGAGAGACGCCTACCGCCTGAGTCTCAGCTCGTGCATTGGCTCTATAAACTCCCAGACATGTATCACGCATTCCTCGAAGTTGTAGGCACTGATTTCAACGCAAGATGTCTGCTGATAAAGCCCAACGGCATTTGCAATATCCTCCCGATATCAGGACCGTTTATCAGCGCGACAAAGATTGGATCGTGGATAAAGGCAGATGGTGCCGATTACGAAAGCCCTCTGGCTGAATTAGATGATCAGTGTGACAAAATACGTGAGTACATCCTCCAAGAGAGTGAAAGCATTTTTCTTCTGAAAGAAGGCAAGGAAGAGGCTCAAGCACTTCTCTCTAGGACTTTAAACGTAGCTTGGGCTGTAGCGCTAACTTATGTTTTCCCGGACAAAGCTAGGCGACCCGCAACCACCGGCAGAATTTTTTCCCAGTTCAGCGATCTCGAAAACTTTCTAAAGTTTTGGTCCTGGAAACAAGAACAAGGCCATTCGCTATTTTTTGACGTGAGTACCACGCGAAGGCTGGCGGACTTACTCGGTCTGGGACAAATCAGCCCAGCTGATATTTCCTACCGACCAAGACCAATTCCGATTGTCCAGAATCCTTATCATTTTAATAGCGAGGTGGGACCTGAACGGTTTCGCGGAAGAACTCCTGAGCTGCGTCGTGCAAAGATCTGTCTTCTCGGAACTCCAACGACTCCAGTAGCGCTTATCGGCTTACAGAGGACCGGAAAGTCCTCGCTAGCCAAAGAAATAGTGCGCCAGATCAGAGAGGAAGACAAGGGAATTCGCTACATAAGATACGTTCTAGGAAATTTCTCACAGAACGTTGGCTGTGAAGATATAACTGGCTACTTAATGGAAAGTTTTTCGCCTAGAGAAAGGCAGTATGTTTCCGAATACACTGAAAGCGCAAACAGGCGGAAAAAAGGGATCGGACTTGAGAGGGAGCTGTTCAAAAGAGCGTTGTCCCGCTTAAAGAAAGTAACTGGAACCGATACAATTCTTTTTCTAGATGAATTGCAAAAACTTGACGAAAGGACAGCCGGGAAAGGATTTGAAACGTTCGCCGATTACTTGGAAGATATCGCCAAAGATGAATCTCTCGGACTCAAACTGATAGTAAGTGCGCGACCAACTATTTTTTCTCAAAATGAGAGGATAAAGAGAACAAATCTACTGAAGCTCTTTGAGCACATTAAAGTGGCCTCCGTAGATATCGAAGCTGCGTTGCAAATCATCAACCTGGGACATCACCTTCTAGAATTTACCGATGATGCGATTAGAAGGATCTTGTCGCTCTCGGGCAGCAATCCCTATTGGATTCAACTATTGTGCTCCAAGGTCTTCCTTGAAGTCGAGGGGAAAGGAAAAGGGAAACAAATCTCTGAGGACCTCGTCGATAATGTTTTCCACGGAATCCTAACAGATGCCAGCGCGAATGCATATTTCGCTGCCTTTCATCAAGATATTCAAACTATGGGGCCACCAGCACTTCTTCTCGAGGAGGTTGCGAACCTGGCGAGTGAAGAGGGTGCTCGCATAAGTTGCGACGCACTTGCGAACGCATGTCGCTCAGCGCGTGAGGCAATTAGTCCCCATTTGGAGCTCTTGGCAAATTTCGAGATTTTGGTCAAACACACGAACGAAAATCCTGTCACGGTCTCCTTCAAAGCGGAAGCGTTAAGACAGTGGCGCCGCTATGCGACGAATTTACCGCTACACGCTCGCCATCCCTAGCCAGCAGTGGGTGTAGACGCTAAAAGCTTTTGAGGTATCGAAGAGATGATAAGTTGAGTCATTTCCTGGAAATTTACCGGCAAACTGTTTTCAAGGCCAGAACTTGTATGCTTTCGCAGCGACGCAGCAACCTCGCATAGTACAAAACAACCAAAAACAATGGAGAAGACTCCCGCACGACGAAACGTAAGCGCAGCTTCATAAGCTCGGGCGAAATCTTTCTCCTCTGATCCTTGAGGATTTTCCAGAACGGCAGTTATGGCCATTCCGACCCTAGCTCTTGTGAAACTGGATAAATCGATCTGCTTGTATCGCTCGCCTGCTTCCTGAATCATTTCATATGCCCTTTGGAGGTCACTCGAAAAGCCGTAAGACCAACCAATCAGTTCCGCGTGGCTTTGATATAATTCAAGGGGAAACGCATGCGTTTCGCTTACGTGCGACTGAATCTTACCAAGTAGTTTCTCAGGATTGTCGAATGGTTTGCTCCTTTTCCTAGGTAGGGAAGCAAAATGTCCTGAAATCATGAACTGATCCCAGGACGCCACGTGAATATCCAGAGGTCCAACGCCGAGGCCCGCTGCCAGTTCGTGACCCTCAAACATTGCGAATTTGACAAGCGCCAAAGACTTTGCCACGTTGCTGCAGTTGCGAAGAAGTTCGTGCGCTATAGCTGGCATACAGCTCTCATATAAAGCGCGCTTTCGTTGAGATTCCAGGAATTGTTCAACCGCAAAGAATGTGATCACAGAGAGAGCAACCGCCACTACATAATCTGCGAGAAAGTGGGACTTGAAAACCTCATCATCCATTTGGCTTGCTGCGAGCCATCCAAGTGCGACCAACGTCAAGAGCCCGCCGAAGGCGATGAGCCGCAAATACCAAGCCCACTCGCGCCACATCTTCGCGATCACATAAATCGTAAACGTAAAGACCAGCGCACTAGTAATGAGCACGAGCATAAGGGTGGGACCGGAAGTATGAGACCACTTGGTAGACTGGGTGTATTCCTCTAATCCATCAAATTGCATTTACTCAATCCACGGTTACTCGCAAGCGATCCTCGCATTTATTCTACCCCAAGAGGCATACCTGCTAGTACCAAACCCGCAGTGGGGATCTGTTGCGTTTGCTGCCAGCACATCCGTGAAATGCCAATAGGTCGCTGCAGATAGAGATTAGTTGAGTAAGGTGTTTTGGACCTGGCTAGCAATTCGATCGGTAATGTTAAGGGAAGTAAAACTGTCACGGAAGGCCGAAAATCGTGGCTATGGCAAAGAATCTTGCGGCAGCAGCCTTCTCGTCGTTTTAGAATGTCTCACTTCGACAGGGTCCGAAGGGCGCCGGCCATCACCCACGGCGGGCGGCTTGTTCACCTAAAACTCTAATCTGCACGTGCTGATATCGTGCATCTGTATCCGTCAGTTGGCGGAGCTTCGTTCCCACGGCGCAATCCGAACGGACAATGATTTCGTGCACAGATGCAGGATCAAAAGATGACAGAAAGATACCATCGGGGTGAGGTTCGAGCCGCTGAAGCGCGCGGATACTTCGCCACTCCCTCTCGAAGGCGTATTTCATTTGCTTGCGGAAAAATATAGCGGCACCTTCCGCCTCCATAGTCCCTAGAAAGGTCCCGTATCGCTCGTCGCTGTAGGACACCTTGCCGATAAGCCCGGGTGTCTTTAACTGCTCAAACCCAGCGTCGGTTGTGCTAAAGGCGATGACGAAGCCCCTCCGATTGTCAGCGTATTCCCTCCACATTTGTTCGCAGTCTGCCACTTCGGTTAGACAAAAAACCCCGAACTCGTCAGGGCTCCTCATGTTTCCCTGCGCAGCTTCTGTTGCCCGTGCCTGCAATCTAGGCTCTTCCGCAATGAGTCGGGCAAGGGTGTCAGTGGCTATCATCGGGTCCGACTCGAAGCCCTTCTCGTATATGAACTTCCGGATCTCGTCTTCTGTTCCAAAGGCAGCATAGTCCGGCTGAAGCTCGTGATCGTCATCAAAGGTAGAGCGCTGGCTGAAGCGAACACGACAATCAATCAACACTTGAACCCGACCTGGGTGCAGGTACTTGTATAGGAGACCCGGAATGGGGTGTTCCCACGGCTGCATACGAACAGAAAGTAGCAGATTACATGATTATGGGTACAGCGGTCGTAGTGAGCCCGCTAACGCCGCCGTGCTCCACGCGCCCGAGCAGTTCGGGGATCGTTTGTCCGGTGTTCAGGACAGTCAGAGTTCGAAAATCGCCCCCTAGCGCGCCGCTTTTTCCTGCGGTGGGCTATGGCCACACCTGCTCCTGCAAAGAGGTTTCCATTGCACAGCGCGGTATAATGGATTGGGGCGCGGGTTTCGCGTCCTGAGATTAGCCCGCTTGCGAACGGCAAACAGTGTCTTAACCGTTTGTCTCACCCCAGGGGACAACCCCAGTTTGAATCTATTCTTCAATCGGGTTATGCTGGAGCTGCGGATGCAAGGCTCTAGGGAGACAGCCAGGACCAGTGTCCAAACCGAATGCCAGACGTTGTTCAGGACCCGACCGGGTTGGAGATTGTTCTGACGGACGAATGTTGGCAGCACGTAATCTCTCGTCATCCGGAAATGCAGCCGTTCAGGGAACTTGTGCTGGAGGCAATTCGGCTACCGAATGGGATTTATCTGGGGAAAAGAGACCCGGCACGAAGGATTTACCGGAGGAATTATTTTGAAGTCCCGGGTGTCGGGAATTCGCTCGATCTTCTCGTCTTCGTAGGAGACGATGATAGGCATGTCGCGACAGCATATTTCATCGCCTATTCGTTTCGAAAGCTAGGTAGGTTGGTGTGGCCTTCAACTTAGTCCAAACATTCGAATTCAAAAGAGTGGACTATACCTACGACCGCAGTGGCGATGTCTTGGATATCTCCTTTGGTCCGCCCGTTCCTGGCGTTGCGCTACAGGTGGAAGATTGGTTAGGAATCCGAATGCAGGTTGCGCCACCCTACTTTCAGGGCATGACTATCGTCGGATTCAGGAGAATATTCGAGAAGATTAATCGGTACGTCGAAAGGGAACTTCCCGAACGGGTGAAGAAGCTGGCTCACACCTCTGTAAAGATGTCGTTTTCGTACGAAGATCAATCGGATACGCTCATTATTCGTTGGACCGAAGAGCTTTCTGGCTGGCGCAGGCTAACCGAAAGACTTTCTCCCCAAAAACGACCCAAGCCATCCATTTTCGAGACCCTGTCGAGCCATCCGCAAGATTCTCTCCGCAACGTCTACGTAGAAAAGACCCTTCCATCCAAAGAAATTGTGGGCGTAAAGATTCTTGAATTCACCAAGGTTGGTCCTGTTGCAGTAGAAGGAATCCTCGGCGCTATGGTCGACACAATCTTCGAACCAAGGGCCCAGCACAGCGAAAACGCTCACCTGATTACCAACATTCTGATCCAAAGCTTGGATTGGACAAGGCTTGCAACGCTTGTCGCCTCCTGAGGGTCATCGAAATCTCAGCTCTAGCTTTTTTGCGCACGGCGGCGTAGTACAGTGCGATCGTGAGTGATTAAGCTAGTCGGGGAACATCCGGCACGATGTCCGCCATTGGCAAACCTCTGAAATCGTCCCCTAGGGCGCCCCACTCTTTCAATCAGTTAACGGTACGCGTGTCGCAAACTGGAATTCGACGCTCGATCCGGTCAGTAGTGTGAGCCCAGCATTCAAACAGTATGTCGGCATAGACTACTCCGGCGCACAAACGCCGACATCCAGCCTCGAAGGCCTGCGCGTTTATGAGGCTGACCTTCTGAAGCCCTCGCACGAGGTTGAGCCGCCGCCGAGCCCGCGCAAATACTGGACGCGCCGGGGCATCGCTGAGTGGCTTGTTGCGCGACTCTCTGGGGGACCGCCGACGTTGGTCGGTATCGACCATGGGTTTTCATTCCCGCTGCAATACTTCGAGCAATACGGCCTACCGCTCGACTGGCCGTCCTTTCTCGACGATTTCCAGGGCCACTGGCCAACCGACGAGGATCACACCTACGTCGATTTCGTTCGCGAAGGCATTTGCGGAAATGCTGCCGCCCGCTCCGGTAATCCCCGCTGGCGGCGGATAACAGAAGTTCGGGCGGGTGCGGCCAAGTCGGTTTTCCATTTTGATGTGCAGGGATCGGTCGCTAAGTCCACGCACGCAGGACTTCCGTGGCTGCGCTATCTCCGGCGGCATATCAGAGATGGCGTTTGTTTTTGGCCATTCGACGGTTGGAGTGTGCCGCCCAATCGTTCAGTGGTCGCGGAAGTCTATCCTTCCTTGTGGAACAGAACCTTTCCGCGCGCAGGACGGACCTCCGATCAGCACGACGCTTTTGCGACGGCTGAATGGCTGCGGCGGGCGGACGCGGACGGCACTCTAATAAGGTTTTTCTGTCCTGAGCTGGAACCGCACGAGCGCAAGGCCGCTGAAATAGAGGGATGGATTCTCGGGGTGGCCTAATGTGTAAGAGCTCTGAAATCTTCCCCTAGGGCGCGTCACTTTTTCCTATGGTAGGCTATGGCCACACCTGCGACCGCACAAAGGTGGCGGGCGAAATCGGCGGTCTGCTCCCCGAAGGAAGGTTTCCATTGCATGCTGCGGTATAATGAATTGAAGCGCGGGTCTTGCGTCCTGAGGTTGCCGAAGGGCCCCCGAAGGGCGTTTTTTGCCTTGCGGTCCGTCCGCCGCGGCACTCCGTGGCGATTTCGTTCTATGCCGACCGGGAGCGGCTTTATGCGGGCAGCATGAACAATAGCTAGCGTGGACAAAGAGCATGCCTCGTTCTAAACCCCGCTTCCTCCCGCTCATGCATGACGCGGCCGAGTTTCTCGTCATGGGCCATCTGCTGAGACGAAACATCCTCACCTACAAGGCTCCACCCCGAAACGAAGGCTACGACCTGATCTGTATGCACCCCGATCCCCGGCGCAGAGCCAAGGTCGTTCGCGTGCAAGTGAAGAGCCGTTATCAGACCGACTGCGACAAGTCCGTCTTCGTGCGCGGGCCCGCTTTCTCGGCTTTCGATTTTCTCATCATCGTCCTGTTGAACATCGGGTGGTACTTTGATCGCGAGTGCACGCGACCGCGAATAGGGAGGCAAGATGTGGAGTTCATCACCCTCCCCCGAAGCGCCGCCAAGAGACTCTACAACCCAGCGAAGTCGGGCATGGACCGAGTCAGAACGATGGGGCGCGAACTCGGCCGCTACAAGAACGAGAAGGGCTTTGAACTGATTGCGAAGGCTTTGCGCGTTCCATACCCGACCCCATGAGTCACGCGAACCAAGCGCTGTTTGCATGCCGCGGTATAATGAATTATGCGCGCCGGACGGGGCTGCGGGGCGCGTCATATGGGTTTCAAGGGGGCTTGCGGGGTTCGCGGTCGGGAGACTTCGCCGATGACTCAAACTTACCCACCGCCCGGTCCGGCTGGGCCCAGGGAGCTAAGTCCTTTGGAATGCATACTTATGAAATTTGCGTTCGTAACTCCCGTAGAATGCGTACTTGCAAATTCATTGGACTTAAAACGCTTTAGAATCCGTACTTACAAAAATAGGGTGGGGGGAGGGGGCGCTAAGACATGGTGACTGCCGAAGCCAAAATCCAGCGCGGCGAATTCGCAAACGAGCCGTTCGTGGATTTCTCCCGGCCCGAGAACCGCAAGGCCATGGAAGAGGCCTTGAAAAAAGTCGCCGGCGAGCTGGGCCGCGAATACCCGCTGTACATCGCCGGGGAAAAGCTAACCATTGCGGAGAAGTTGCGCTCGACCAATCCCTCGCACCCCGACCAAGTTGTAGGCGTGTTCCAGAAGGCCAGCATCGAGCTGGGCAACCGCGCCGTCGAGGAGGCCCATCGCGCCTTTGCCCGCTGGAAACGCGTCCCGGCCGAGCAGCGCGCCGAGTGCGTGTTTCGCACCGCCGACCTGTTGCGCCGGCGCAAATTCGAGATGGCCGCCTGGGTCTGCTACGAGGTAGGCAAGACCTGGCCCGAAGCCGACGCCGACATCGCCGAAACCATTGACTTCTGCGAGTTCTACGGCCGCGAGATGCTGCGCCTGGCCGGCCCGCAGCCGCTCACACCCATGAAGGGCGAAAAAAACTACCTCGTGTATATCCCGCTGGGCGTGGGCGTGGTGATCCCGCCGTGGAATTTTCCCTGCGCGATCATGGCGGGGATGACGCTGGCCTCGGTCGTGACCGGCAATACGGTTGTGCTCAAGCCTTCGGGCGATTCCCCCACCATTGCGGCGAAGTTTCTGGAGATTCTCTATGAGGCGGGCGTGCCCAAGGACGTGGTGAGCTTCGTCACCGGGCCGGGCAGCACGGTCGGCGACGCGATGGTGGCCCATCCCAAGACGCGCTACGTCGCGTTCACCGGCTCGAAGGAAGTGGGCCTGCACATCGGCGAGCAAGCCGCCAAGAAACAGCCCGGGCAAATCTGGATCAAGCGCACGGTGCTGGAGATGGGCGGCAAGGACGCCATTATCGTGGACGATGAGGCTGACCTGGACGCCGCCGTCGAGGGCGTGGCCGTCTCGGCATTCGGCTACCAGGGACAGAAATGTTCGGCGTGCTCCCGCGCGATTGTGACGCAGAAAATTTACAATACGTTCCTCGAAAAGCTCGAGCAGCGCGTGGCCAAAATCCGCGTCGGCCCCGCCGAAGACCCCAGCAACTACATGGGCCCGGTGGTCAACAAGTCCTCGATGAAATCCATCCTCGACTACATCGAACTGGGCAAGAAGGAAGGGAAACTCATCACCGGCGGCGCCCCGGCGGGCGGAGACGGCTACTTCATCCAGCCCACTGTGATCGCCGACGTCTCTCCCCGGGCGCGCATTGCCCAGGAGGAGATCTTCGGTCCGGTGCTTGCGGTAATCCCGGCGAAGGACTTCGACCACGCTCTCGAAATCGCCAACGACACCGAATTCGGCCTGACCGGCGGGGTGTACTCGCGCAATCCGCAGAAGCTCGAAAAGGCCGCCGAGGCCTTTCACGTCGGCAACCTCTACTTCAACCGCAAGTGCACCGGCGCGATGGTTGGCGCGCACCCCTTTGGCGGGGTCAATATGTCCGGCACGGACTCGAAGACCGGCGGGAAGGATTACCTGTTGTTGTTCCTCCAGGCGAAAACGGTTGCGGAGAAGATCATCAGCTAGCCGGCCGCGCCAGCCTTTGCAGCAGGCGATAGGCGGGATAGCTCGCCGCCAGCAGGAGCAGCGACCACAGACTGTTCCGCGTATCGCTGGCCACCGCGCCGGCCAGGAAAGCCACTGAGCCGGCGAGCGCGAGACCCGTCGTCCACGGATATCCCCACGCGCGGTACGGCCGCGGAGCATCCGGCTCGCGCCGCCGCAGCACAAACACGGAGATAAACGACAGCGTGTAGTTGGCCACAAAGAAAAAGGCCAGCAGCGCTACCACCCTCTCAAACGTGCCGCTCTGGATGAAAAGCACCCCCACCGCTGCGCTGACCAACAGCGCCACGGTCGGCGTGCCGCCGGGGTTCACGGCCACGGCGCGCCGGAAGACGAGGCCGTCGCGGCTCATGGCGTAGAGAACGCGCGTGGCCATCAGGTGGTAGGCGTTGATGCCGCTCAGCAGCGAGAGCACCATCACCCCGCGAACCAGCGCGTCGCCGTGCGCGCCGAAGATCTTCTGCGCCGCAACGCCCAGGGCGAAGTTTTGCCCGGCGATCTGCGACATCGGCAGCAGGTACACCAGCGCCAGGTTCACCAGCAGGTAGATGCCCATGATGCCGAGCACGCCTCCGAGCATCGCGCGCGGGATGTTTCGCCCGGGGTTGCGCACCTCTTCGCAGAAGTAGATGACCGCGTCCCAGCCGTCGTAGGTGTAAATCACCGACTGGAGCGCGGCGACCAGCGCGATCAGCAAGGGCAGGCCCACGGGAGCGGGATGGCCAGCCGCGCCCGCCACCGGGCTGCTGCCGCCGAGAAGGAAACACGCGGCGACCACCGCCACCAGCGCCAGCGTCTTCAGCAGGGCAGTGATTTCCTGCGTGCGGCTGCCCCAACGCAGCCCGCGCCATTGCAGCAGCGCGAAGGCAATCACCGTCGCCGAGGCCACCTGCACCGTGCGCCCCGCCAGCGCGGGCACCAGCGCGCCGGTGTACTCGCCGATGACGATGGCCACGGCCGCCGCGGTGCCGCAGGTCGAAAGCCAGTCGCTCCAGCCGACAATGAATCCGGCGTAGGGTCCCAGGGCGCGCCGGGCGAAGTTGTACTGCCCGCCCGATTGCGGAATCATCGTGCCCAATTCCGCAAGCTGGAGCGCGCTCGCAAGCGCGTAGAGCCCGCCGACGACCCAAACGCCGAGGAAGAGCCAGACATTCGGCAGCCGGGCGGCGACCTCGCCGGGTGTGCGCACGATCCCCGCGGCGATGGTGTTACCGATGGCCACCGCCAGACCAAATCCGACGCCGAGGATGCTGAGCAGCCGCCCGCGGCTGCGGCCGTCAGGCGGCGCTGTGGAGGTTGTAGGCAAGCGAGGAACTCGGGCTAGCGCAGCGCGCCGAGTGCGGAGATATGCTCCGGCGTGGTGCCGCAGCACCCGCCCAGGATGCGGCTGCCCATCTGCTTCCAGCGCGCTGCCGCTTCGCAGTAACGCGCCGGCGGATACTCGTCGGTGAACAGCCACTCGGGCGGATCGAACCGCCCGATATGCGCGTAGGCGCCGATGGGAACGCGGGCGTGCGGCGCAAGCTCCGCCATTCCCGTGCTGATATCTTCGGGCGGGGCGCAATTCAGCAGGATCGCGCCCACGCCCCGCGGCTCGAGTTCCGCCACCGCCTGGCGGAACTCCTCGCCGGTGAACAGCCGCCCGCGTTCGTCGGGCACGAACGCGACCCAGCAGGGCAGGCCGAGCGACCCGGCGACTTCGAGCGCGACGCGCGCCTCGGCGATGCTATTGACCGTTTCCAGCAACACGAGGTCCGCGCCGGCATCTTTCACGACGGTGAAGATTTCGCGGTATTCCTCGCGAGCTTGCTTGGCCGAAGGCGTCAGGTCGGGTCGGAAGCACCACTCGAGCGTGGTCACTGCGGCGGCGACCGCCACCGGGCGCGCCGCAGCCACGCGCTCGCGCGCTTCGATGGCCAGGCGCACGGACGCGGCCAGCAGGCTATTGGCGCGGTCGTCGAGGTCGGAGGCGCCGATGTGGCGCCGATGCGCGGCGTCGCGGAAATGATTGTAAAGAGCGCGGCGGCAGAGCTGGAAGCTGTTCGTGCTGATCACGTCGGCACCGGAGCGGATGTAGTCCTCGTGGATGCCGCGAACAAACTCCGGCCGGTTGGCGAGCTGGTGGTCCGCCCAGGTGACGTTGCGGCGGAGAATCTCCGTGCCGATGGCGCCGTCGAGAACGAGGGTCTCGCGGCGCGCCAGCTTCTCCGCTATGGCCTCGTAAATCGCTGGCGAGTTCACGTCTGCGCGCTCCTTGTGTCTGCGGCGAGCCAGGCTCGCAGCGCGGCGATGTGCGCGGGACGCGTGCCGCAGCAGCCGCCGAGGATGCTGGCGCCGCGCTCGCGCCAGCGGCGCGCTTCGGCGAGGTACTTCTCCGCGGGCCACTGGTCGGTTTCGACGAACTGCGGGAAAAACTCGAATTTCCAGCTTGGCGGCGAGAAGCGGCCGACGTGCGCGAAGCCGCCAAAGGGCAGCGAGCAGCAGCGGGCAAGCTTTTCGAGCGCGCGGGTGACATCCTCCGGCGGCACGCAATTCACCAGCAGCGCGTCGGCTCCGCCGCGCTCCATTTCGGCGACCGCCTCGTCGAGCGGCTCGCGGCTGAGCAATTCGCCTTCGGGGCCCAGCACGAAGCTGACCCAGACCGCCAGGCCGGCCGCGCGTCCCGCCTGGAGCGCCGCGGCGGCCTCGGCGATTGTGTTCATGCTTTCGAGCAGCAGGAAATCCACTTTTTCTTGGGCAAATACGCGCGCCAGCGCCTCCTGCTCGCGCCGCGCCTGCTCGGCCGGGGGAGCCAGGTCCGGCCGGAAGCAGTGCTCGAGCGGCGAGAGCACTCCGGCGATGGCGCCGCGGCCATCGGCGCCGGCCTTTACGCGCGCCTGGCGGGCCAGTTGCACGCTCGCGCGCAGCAGGCGCGGCGTCAGCTCCTCAAGGCCGGGCGCGCCGATGTGCCGCATGTGCTCGCGGTTACGGAAGACATTGAGGTAAATGCGCGGGTTCAGTTGAAAGGTATTCGTGCGCAAGACGTCCGCGCCCGCGGCGAGGTACTCCCCGTGGAGCTGCTCGACCGCCGGCGCGTCGGTCAGCAGGCCATGCTTGCGCCAGCGCACGCCGCGGCGCACAAGCTCTGTTCCGAGCGCGCCGTCGAGCAAAACCGGCTCGCGCGCCTGCAGGCGTGCACGAATCAGGTCATACATGCGGTCGCTTCCGTGTGAAAAACCGCGCCATCATAGTGGAGCATCGAGCGGTTTTCAATCCCGGAACGGTGGGGCAGCGGGCCCGAGCGTGTTCGCGCTGACGGGACTCAGTTTTCCAGGCCCGGCGGGCGCAAGTGCGCCGCCTTGGCGAACTTCTGCCGCACGTAGTCCGCTTCAAACTGGGCGATCAGCAAGCCTTGGCTGCCGTCGAGGAAGCCCAAGCGCAAAACGTAGGCGTGCAGGAAGCGCCACCATGGAGCCAGCGCGCGCATCAGCGCGCCGGGCTGCTCGCGGCGTTCGGCCATCTCCTGGGCGCCGAGCTCGGCATAGAGCTCGATGCGCTGGCGGAACTCCTCGAGCGAATCACAAGTGTAGTGGAGGATCTCTCCGGGGAGGGTCTCGATGCTTCCCCTGAGGCGCAGGCTTTCGTGCACGTAGTCGCCCTGCCAGCGGGCGCGCCGGCGATCGTATAGGCGGACCTTGTGGTCTGGATACCAGCCGGAATGGCGAATCCAGCGGCCGAGGAACCGGGCGCGCCGCGCGAAGCGGCAGCCCGCCAAGTCCGGCGGGGGCTCGGAGCTCATCCACGCGCGCAAGACGGCTTGGGCTTGCGCATCGAGCTCCCCCTCCCCGTCCAGGCTCAGGCCCCAGTCGTGCCGCGCCTGCCCCGCCGCATAGTTCTTTTGCGCCGCATAACCCGGCCAGGCGTGCGTGACCACCCGCGCGCCCAGATTGACGGCAATTTCGCCGGTGCCGTCGGTTGAGCCGGAGTCCACCACGAGCATTTCGTCGGCCCAGGAGACCGAACGCAGGGCGCGGGCAATCGCTTCGGCTTCGTTCAGCGCGATGATGACGGCCGAAATCGGCGGCATGGCTGGCGTCGAAGCAATGATCGGGGGCAGGATCGCTGGGGCGAGCGATGGGATTCGAACCCACGACCCTCGGGTCCACAGCCTAAGGGGTCCACGCTAAGTCTCGCTGATTCTGCTGCCCGTTACACCCCGACCGGCCTCAATCTTACCTCCCCCAAGCCTGATTTTGCGCCCAAATTGCGCCCAAGCTTTTCTGCCGGGCCGGTTGAATGATGGCGAAGAAAAGAAAGTGGCGCGAGGGGCCGGGGGTGAACAACGAGTCCATCCCGATTGGAGAGCACCTACTGACGATTCGAGAAGCTGCGAAGATCCTCCGCCTTCACCCTCGCACTGTGCGGGAATACCTCAGCCGCGGAGAGCTGGAAGGACGAATCATCGGTGGACGGTGGAGAATCAGACGGAAAGACGTTGAGGCTTTCTTTGAGAATTGTAGCTGCGAATAGACATCCCGGACAGGTGGAGTATTCTGTCGCGCTAACGTCCTTTTTTCCCCTCTTAAGGCAGGAAGCGGGGCTTCCAGAACTGGAGTCCGACAGGTCGCGGAGGCAATCATGCTCCCGGGGGTTGAACTTCCCGCAGACGGCGCTCGAGGAATCGGCGCTCACTGTCGTTGGTGACCAAGGCGAGCGCCCGCAGGTAGCTCTGCGCCGCTTCCGCTGAGTCACCGACACGGCGAAGCAAATCGGCGCGCGCCGCATGCAGCAGGTGATAGCCGTCAAGCTCTCCGGCGAGTCCATCAATGATCGGGAGTGCCGCCCGAGGCCCCTCCACCATCGCCACCGCGCGGTTCAACGACACGACGGGAGAGGGTTGCACGCGTTCGAGAAGATCGTAGAGCTGGACAATCCGTGGCCAGTCCGTATCCTCGGCGTGCGCCGCCTGACAATGCACGGCCGCGATCACCGCCTGCAGCGCAAACGGTCCGGGCCCGCCCTGCAACTCCTCCTCGACGAGCGGCAACGCCTCGGCGATCTGCTGTTGATTCCAACGACGGCGGTCCTGCTCCTCAAGAAGGACAAGATCCCCGGCCTCATCGACACGGGCATCGCGCCGCGCGTCGTGAAGCAACATGAGGGCGACGAGTGCTGTCGCCTCCGCCGGAGGCTCCGGCCCCATCAATGCCCTGATCAGGCGTCCCAGACGGATGGCTTCGGCGCAGAGGTCGGCCCTCACCAGCGGCCTACCCCGAGTGGCCGTATAGCCTTCGTTGAAGACAAGATAGATCACAGTGAGCACGGCGTCGAGCCGCGCGGCCATGTCGTTTGTCTCAGGCACCAGGTACGGAATGCCGGCGTCGCGAATCTTGCGCTTCGCGCGCACCAGCCGCTGCGCCATGGTTGCCGTCGGCACCAGAAAGGCGCGCGCAATCTCGTGCGTCTCGAGGCCGTACAGCGTACGCAGGGTCAGTGCCACCTGCGACTCGAGTGCCAGCGCCGGGTGGCAGCAGGTGAAGATCAGCCGAAGGCGATCATCGGGAATCTCGCTCGTGTCGTAATTCGGCTCTTCGATGGTGCGGCCGAACCCTAATGCGGTGTACGATTCGAGTTTCTCCCCGAGCCGCGCCCGGCGCCGGATACGGTCGATGCCCTTGTGCCGGGCGGTCTGGATGAGCCAGGCGCGCGGGGATTCGGGTACGCCGGAGGCCCGCCATTGGTGCACGGCGGCTGCAAACGCTTCCTGCGCAGACTCTTCGGCCAAGTCGAAGTCGCCGACGAGTCCAATCAGGGTGGCGACGATCCGGCCCCAATCGGAGCGATAGACTGCTTCAACTGCCGTGGCGGCGTCATCAGACATACCCGATTGTAATTATTTCTCCGCCGGGATGTCGAATCGCCCGCCCACCGTTCGACTCACTTTCGGAGGCACACGCATGAAATACATGCTCCTGATTTACTCCGACGAGCAGGCCTGGAGCGACGCCGAGCGGGAGCACTGTTTCGAGGAGTCCACGCAACTTGCGCACCAGCTCAAAGCAAGCGGGCAGTATCTGGCCGCCGCCCCGCTGCAGCCGGTCGCGACGGCGACCAGCGTCCGGGTACGCGACGGCAAACGCCTCGTGACCGACGGTCCGTTCGCCGAGACGCGCGAGCAATTCGGCGGCTACTTCCTGATCGAAGCAAAGAACCTCGACGAGGCCATGGCCATTGCCGCACGGATCCCAGGGGCACGCAAGGGCACTGTCGAAATCCGGCCGGTGACGGAAATTGCGGGCCTGCCAACGGATTAGAGTCCGCGACAAGCGGACGCAGGGAGAGGGGGACCGCATGCGTCCCGCATGCATGTCAATATGGCAACCCCGACGTTGGTGGTCGCCAGCGCAACCACAACGGGCGGGCTCGCCGCGCTCGTCGTGGAAAATCGCCGTGCCAAGACTGGCGCGAAACTTTGAAAGGAGAAAAGTATGAGCGGGGTACGGGTATTGGTAGGTACACGGAAGGGCGCGTTCGTCCTGACATCAGACGGCAAGCGCCAAAAGTGGGATGTCAGTGGCCCCCACTTTGCGGGCTGGGAGATGTACCACGTCAAGGGATCTCCCGCGGACCCGAACCGGCTGTATGCGTCGCAGACCAGCGGTTGGTTCGGACAGATCATTCAGCGATCAGATGATGGCGGCAGAACATGGCACCAACCCGGAACACCCCCCGGCGAACCGACCACCACCCCAGACGGTATGCCCAAGGGCGAGAGCAACAAGTTCGTTTACGACACGTCTCCCGAAACCGGCAAACCGCTCACGACGCACCAGTGGTACGACGGCACCCAACACCCCTGGGAGTTCAAGCGAGTGTGGCATCTGGAACCGTCGCTGACCGATCCCGATACCGTTTACGCCGGGGTGGAAGACGCCGCCATGTTCCGCTCGATCGACGGCGGCCAGACGTGGCAGGAACTCGCCGGACTGCGCGGCCACGGCACAGGACCCAAATGGCAGCCGGGCGCCGGCGGGATGTGCTTGCATACGATTCTTCTGGATCCAAGCAATTCTGCGCGGATGTACATCGCCATCTCGGCCGCGGGTGCCTTCCGCACCGATGACGCCGGCAAGACGTGGAAGCCGATCAACCGTGGCCTGAGGTCTGAATACATCCCCGACCCGAATGCCGAGGTCGGCCACTGCGTTCATCGCATTGCGATGCACCGGTCGCGTCCGAAGGTGCTGTTCATGCAGAAACACTGGGACGTAATGCGCAGCGAAGATGCGGGCGACTCATGGCACGAGGTCAGCGGGAATCTGCCGACGGACTTTGGGTTCGTGATCGACGTCCACGCGCACGAGCCGGAAACCCTCTACGTCGTCCCAATCAAAAGCGACTCGGAGCACTTTCCGCCCGATGGAAAGCTGCGCGTGTACCGCAGCCGCACGGGCGGAAATGAATGGGAAGCGCTCACCAAAGGGCTGCCGCAACGCGATTGCTACGTCAACGTGTTGCGTGACGCAATGGCCGTGGACTCGCTCGATAAATGCGGCGTGTATTTCGGTACCACTGGCGGGCAGGTGTACGCTTCAGTTGATGCCGGAGATAGTTGGGCGCCCATCGTCCGAGATCTTCCGGCCGTGCTTTCGGTCGAGGTCCAGACATTGCCATGATCCGAGTCGTGCTCCCGGCGCATTTGCGGACACTGGCCCAGGTCAACGGCGACGTGGAACTTGAGGTTAAAGGACCGGTCACGCAGCGCTCCGTGCTCGACGCGCTCGAGGCCCGCTATCCGATGCTGCGCGGGACGATCCGAGACCACGTCACGCAACAGCGCCGACCGTTCTTGCGGTTCTTCGCCTGCGATGAGGATCTGTCCCTTGAGCCGCCGGACGCTCCACTGCCCGACGCGGTCGCGTCGGGGGCGGAGCCCTTGTTCATCATCGGGGCCATTGCCGGCGGCTAGCTGCCAGCAGAGGGCAAGTGAGGCAACGCAAGGAGTGTTGCCGCGGTCACGCTGCCGTCGGAGGGGGAGATGGTCAGGACGCGGGTCTTCGATCCTAGCGCCCGGCGCCGAGCATCGTAAGAGCACGCAGTCAAGCCAAGGAGTAAAACCATGTTGGAAAAGTGCAAAGCGTTCAGCGGTTTTTCGGTAGACGACACTCAGAAGGCGAAGGAGTTCTATGGCCGAACGCTTGGACTGGAGGTTTCGGAATCTGATGGCCTGTTGAACCTGCACCTTGCGGGCGGCACCAGGGTCCTGATTTATCCCAAGCCCAACCATGCTCCGGCAACCTTCACCGTCCTCAATTTCCCGGTGGACAGTGTGGACAAAGCGGTGGACGAGCTCACGAAGCGCGGCGTCCGCTTCGAGATCTATAACGAGCCTAATTTCAAAACGGACGAAAGAGGGATTTTCCGCGGGGGAGGTCCCGTCATAGCGTGGTTCAAAGACCCCGCCGGCAATATTTTGTCCGTTCTCGAGCCGACGTGATGGAAAGCAGTCAGCAAGGCCGAGTTCTAGTTAGTTGAATCGCAAAAACTGCAGACAAAAAGGAGACGACGAACGATGGCACAACCGACGCACGAACAGGGGCAACTCCAGCTACAGATCTACGACTTGCGGCGCGAAGCCAAGCTGCGCCAGGCACGCGATTGGTTCTTCCGGAACTACTACGTGGACAGCTTCGATGACTCTATGCGCATCGCGGCACCTGGAACGGAAAACGGAGCGCTGGCGATGATGGTGTTCAGCTACTGGGAGCAAGCCTGCGCGTTCCTCAACCACGGCCTTCTGCACGAAGACCTGTTTTTTGAAACCAGCGGCGAGTTTTTCGGTGTGTGGGAGCTCGCCAAGGGCATCGTGCCGCAGGGGCGCGAGCGGTTCGCCAACAAGCAGTTCCTTGTGAATCTGGAAAAAGCCGCACAACGCTACGAATCGTGGATCGAAAACCGCTCGCCCGGTCATGTTGCCGCCATGCGGAAGTTCATGAAGCAGATGCGCGATCAGGCCGCAACAGCAGCGAAAGCCTGAGAAGACATCAACGAAACGGGTCTTGGCCGGACGCTCAATCAGCACCCTGATTGCGCAGTTTATGGTCTCGGGTGGAACACGTCCCGCGGTTCTGGACGGAGCTTCGCGCCCACGGCGCAGGCAATCGTTTCAGCTTCGTTCAGCGCGATGATGACGGCCGAAATCGGCGGCATGGCTGGCGTCGAAGCAATGCTCGGGGGCAGGATCGCTGGGGTGAGCGATGGGATTCGAACCCACGACCCTCGGGTCCACAGCCCGATGCTCTACCACTGAGCTACGCTCACCGTCGAAGGAAAATCATAGCATGGCGGTGCGGTTCGGCAAAGGCGCGGGGCGTCGCGAGCGGAGCAGCTTCAGCCCTTGCGGCGGAAGGGCGTGAGCTTGTGCGAGTGCCGCGGCAGCCGGCTGGGGCGAATCCGCGCGCGGGCGAACTCCGCCCAAGGCCCCTGGGGCTCGTAGTGGAGATAAAAAGAGAGGTGCTTGCGGGCCAGCTCCAAGTGACCGCGTTTCTCGTAGGCGAGGGCCAGATTGAGGTGGGCGTCAGCAAGGTGCGGCGCGAGCTGCACGCCGCGGCGCAGGTGCTCGATAGCACCGTCGGTGTCGCCGAGTTGCTCAAGCACGCAGCCCAGGTTGAACTGGATCAGCGCATTCTCCGGCTCGAGCAGCGCCGCGGCGGCGAAAACGTCTCTCGACTCCTCCAGGCGCCGGAGCTGATAAAGCGTGGTGCCCAGGTTGGTGTGAGCGTCCACCCAGTCCGGCGCCAGGTCCACGGCGTGGCGGTAGGCTTCTGCGGCCTTCTCGAGCGTTTCCGGAGAGGAATCGCCCGCCAGGCCGATCTCAAACCACTCCTCGGCGGTGTGCGGCTCCAGTCTGCGCACTTTGGCCGCCAGCGCCTGGGTTGCAAACTGCAACACAAACTGTCCGGTGAGCGGCTCGATGGGCCGGACTTGCGACGACGGGGGATGGACGACGATTTCGCGGCCGTTGCTGACCACGCGAAGCTCGGACAGCGGCGCGCGCTGCTCGCCGAGCTGTTCTTGCAGGGCCAGGATAGCCCGGCGCAGGCGCCGCGCGGGGATGCGATGGGCGGTGAGCTGCTTGATCGTCTCCAGCGCCACCAAGTCGGCGAAGCTGTAAAACCGCTCGCCCCAGCGCGCCCGCGGCTCGATCAGCCGCAGCCTGCCCCAGTAGTCGAGCTGGTGGCGGGTAACGCCGATCATGCGCGCAACTTCGGTTCGCGTGAAGCGCTGGTTCAACTCGCTTGGCTCCGGCGGCTGGGTGCGGGCGTAGCGCGGCGTCTCGCCTATGGCCCTGCCGAAGATTATGCACCTGCGTGTCAAGCGTGTGGCCTCGAATCGGCCCCCAGAGGCGGGCTCGCTGCCGGAGTTGTCGGCCAGGAACACGCCGCTTGCGCCGAGAATGCGGCTTGCTAAACTCGATACCGGAACGGATTCCCCCAACATGCAACCTCACGCTGCCGAGCGTCGCCACCTCGAGCGCCAGGTGACGTTTGCCCGGCCGATTTTCATGGTGCTCGCTCTGGTGGACCTGCTCGAGCTGAAGTCCGAGCCGCAGGTGCATCGGGCGCTGCTGTTTGTCTCGGTCTATCTTGGCGCGGCTCTGGCGCTGGCCTTGTTGCAGAGCGTACGCCGGGTCAGCGAGCTGCGCGTGCCCCTGGAATTGGATCTGGCGGCGCTGGCGGCGTTTCTCGTGCTCACGCCCTCGGTGGTGGCCTTCTGGTTTCTCTACCTTTTTGTGGTCTTTGCCGCGGGCATTGTGTGGGGATTGCGGCGGGCGGTGGTGCTGGCGGGGCTGGTTTCGCTGGCCTTGCTGGTGCGCACCGCCATCCGCGGCCCGGTGAACTGGCCCGTAATGATCTCCTGGGTGGCACTGGTTGTCGGCACATTTGCCGCGGGCGCGGGTCTGGCGTTTCTCGGCGAACGCCATCGGCGGCACGCCGCCGAACATGAGTTCCTGGCGCGGCTGGCGGGCTTGATGCAAGTGGACCGCGGCGTGGCGGAGTCGCTGCGGCTGGTGCTTGACGAGTTGACCAAGGCATTCGCCTGCGAGCGGGCCATCCTGGTCTTCCGCGACACAGATCTGGAGCGCATCTTTGTTTGGAAGGTGCGCGCCGGCGAGACCGCACGCATCAGTCCGGAGAGCCTGCCGCTCACCCGCGGCGACGGCTTCCTTCTCGATGACCCTGACGCCAGCACCTGCTGGAACGACCTCGAGCGCGCCGGCGAGGGTTTTGGCTGGAACCGCCGCGACGGCCGGCGCCTGGCCGTGCTGCCGCGCCTGCCCGGGCCTTCGCGCAAGGAGCTGGAGCTGCGTTCGATGATGGCCGCGACGTTCGAGTTCGGCGGGCTGCCCGCCGGGCGCATCTTCCTCGGCAACGGCAAGCGCAAGTTTTCGCCGCAGGACCTGTGCTGGCTCGAGCGCATCGTCCGCCACCTGAGCCCGCCGCTGGAAAACCTCTTCCTGCTGCGTCACCTGCGCGCCCGCGCCATCGAAGCCGAGCGCAGCCGCATCTCGCGGGACCTCCACGACGGCATCCTGCAAACCCTGCTGAGCGTCGAAATTCAACTGGACGTGCTCCGCCGCAAGCTGCCCGGCGCGCCGGAGCAGACGGGCAGCGGGCTGGCCACGCTCCAGCAGACGGTACGCAACGAAACCGACGAGCTGCGCCAGATGGTCACTGATCTGCGACCCCTGCGCGTGCAGAGCGCCGACCTGGTGGACCTGATGCGCGGCTTCGCCGAGCGCTTTCGCAATGAGTCGGGCCTGGCGCTTGACCTGCTCATTGACGCCGTCGAGCTTCAGGTGCCGGACCGCATTTGCCGCGACCTGTTTCAGATTTACCGCGAATCCCTTAACAACATAAAAAGACATGCGCGCGCCACCCACGTCGTGGTAAAACTATGGCAAAATGACAGCCGAGTCGTTCTCGTGGTGGACGACAACGGCGCGGGGTTCAGTTTTGCGGGCCGGTTCACGGGGGATGAGCTGGATCGCCTGCGCTTGGGGCCCATTTCCATCAAGGAGCGCACCCGCAGCGTGGGGGGTATGTTGACCGTGGAATCCACTCCGGGCCATGGCGCGCGGGTGACCGTCGAGGTGCCGCTCGGCTAACATGGCCAAGAACAAACAACCCATCCGCATCCTGGTGGCGGACGACCACGCCATCTTCCGCGACGGCTTGCGGCGGCTGCTGGAGGCGGATGACGACGTCGCCATCGTGGGCGAAGCCTCGAACGGCAACGAGTGCATCCGCATGCTCAGCAAGCTGAAGCCCGATATCCTGCTGCTCGACCTGCGCATGCCGGACAAGGATGGCCTGGCCGTGCTCGAAGAGGTCAACTTCGATTCGCTGCCCACCCGGGTGATCGTCCTGACCGCCGCCGAAGACGACCGCGACGTCATCCGCGCCATGCGCCTGGGCGCTCGTGGCGTCGTGCTGAAGCAATCCGCCACCGACCTGCTGGTCAAGAGCATCTACCGCGTCCACGCCGGCGAAATCTGGCTGGACAACCGCATGACCGCCGAGGTCATGAAGGCCTTTGCCAAGTCCTCCGACAGCGGCCCGCGGCGCGAAAAGCCGCTGCTCAGCGACCGCGAAAAGGAAATCGTGCAACTCGTGGCGCAGGGTTACCGCAACAAGGAAATCGGCGAGAAGCTGTTCATCAGCGAACAGACCGTAAAAAACCACCTGCACAATATCTTCGACAAGCTCGGCGTGTCCGACCGGCTCGAGCTGGCTCTCTACGCCATCCATCACCGTCTGATTGACCAGGCCTAGCGCGCGGCCCCCCCCGCAAAATCTTCCTAGTACGCCCGTACCACCTCTGCCGGCCGCAGAATGTGCCGTCCGGCCTATTGAGAGGACGCCGGCGGACAGCTATCCTACAGCCGTCATCGAATGGCTGTAGCAGCAGTCATCTAGGAGGGTTCTCCTTGTCCGGCAAAGAACGCCGCGCAACCCAGCGCTTTCAAATCAAGTTGCCGCTGACCGTCCGGTGGACCACCGGTTCGGCGGTCGGCGAAGCCCGCACCGAATCGAAAGACGTCAGCTCCCGCGGGCTGTTTTTCTTGCTTCCGAAAGAAGTCACGCACGGCTCGCCCGTGGAGATCTTGTTGACTCTGCCCCACGAAATCACCCTGGCCGGCCCGGTGAGGGTGCGCTGCCTGGGACGCATCCAGCGCACCGTTTCGGAAACGGAAGGCAAGGTGGGAGTGGTGGCAGCCATCGAACGCTACGAGTTCCTGCGCGGCGACGAACACGCTGCGTAGCGCGGTTCTTGCCTACCACCTGCGGAGGTGGGCAGGAAAAGCCGGGGCGCTCTGGCCCCTCAGCGGAGCGCCCCGGTTCTTTTTTTGGGGAAGAGGCGCGCCTCGCGTGGTCCGCTTGACCGCAGCTCCGAGCAAGCGTAGGCTCCTGTGGAAAATCCCTGCATTCGCCCTGGCACGCGAAGGAGGCTGCGCATGGTCCCTCTCACCGCGCTCTGGCTCCCCATCCTGCTGTCGGCCATCATCGTCTTCGTCGCCAGCTCCATCATGCACATGGTGCTGCCCTACCACCACGGCGACTACCAGCAGCTCCCCGATGAGGACAAACTACTCGCCGCGCTGCGCGCCGCTGGCCTGAAGCGGGGTCTCTATCTTTTCCCTTTTGGCACGCATAAGGAAATGAAGTCGCCCGCCTTGATCGAAAAATACAAGCAGGGACCTGTCGGGATGATGACCGTGATGCCTAACGGCCCACCCGCCATGCCGAAGTTCCTGGCCATGTGGTTTGTCTATTGCCTGCTGATCGGCTTCTTCGTCGCCTATCTCACCGGACGCACGGTTCCGACCGGCGCGCACTATCTGGCCGTCTTTCGCGTCGCCGGCACCGCGGCGTTCCTCGCCTACGGTCTGGGGCACCTGAGCAACGGCATCTGGAAGGGTCAGACGTGGAGCGCGACGCTCAAGGAAGTGATCGATGGGCTCGTCTACGGCTTGCTGACCGCGGGAACCTTTGGCTGGCTTTGGCCCCGCTAGCACTCTGGCTGGGCGAGTGGCCAATTTTTCGGTCGAGCCGACTAGTGTCGTGTCTCAGAAAAACCGTACATATCTTCCGTCACATCGCCGGCGCCCGAAGCTATAGCCCAGGCCTTCAGACCTGGGGCATTTTCAGAGGTTTGCGGAAGGCCCCGCCTCTGAAGCGGCGGGCTACACTTAGGCCAGTGCTTTGAGGGACGCAAGAATAGGCGGGGAAGAATCCCAAACCTCAAGAGGAAGGATTGCGCTTGATATGTTCAGGTGATCGACGGCTGTCCGATGCCGCGCCGGTCAAATGGCTTCCCCCTCGTGATGCGCGAGCTATTTTCTGGTGGTGGCTGAACCAGCCGGTAGCTCACGAAAAGCGCCCGCCAGGTCGTAGTAATCGGTGAAGCGCTTGATCCGACCGTTCTCGATCACCGCGATCGAAGCACCGTGTGCCGCGATTGGTTTGCGTACCAGAGGCCCAATGGGGCTGTCGCCCGTGAACGTGCTCGTCCACGTCCACTCCGCGGCCACCACCGGGCCTGCCTCGACCAGCGTGGTGATGTGCCAGTGGAGATCTGGCTGACGCTCGATATTGAGACGCATGAAGTCCTTGATCTCGGCAGGGCCCTGGCCACGGAATTGCTGCGCGAGATCTTCGTGAATCGCGTCCGCGGCCAGCAGCGTGTCGAGCGCCGCGAAATCATGGCGGTTCCAGGCCGACACGTAGGCCTCAAGCACCGGCCTTCCTGACTGCGGGTTTTCCGTTCTTGTCTGCCGGCTGCAGGCCAGTAGGACGGCGCAGAGGCAAATCGCGGCGGCTAAGATTCGCTTCGTCATCGGGACCCCCAAGTTTGGACAATGGGCACGCGCACCGGCGGAATTCTCGGCCGCCAGCCAACGCCCGAGTTCAGCGGCAACTCCCACCCGCACTACGCGCCACATCATACATCTGGAGCCGGAAACTAGGGCAGGGCGCCTGCGTGTCGGCCTCGGTGTGCGCGATTTGATCTGTGGTGACTTGCGCCGCGACATCCTGTTGTGACAGGTGTTTCTGTTCGCGGAGATACGAGATGCGACGACCAATCATTTGCTGGGAGCCTCGGGCGGAACGCCAGGGCCAAACGCCTTGAAAAGCCGAGACAGCGCAAGAGCGACGAAAGGGATACCAGCGCAATGAGGAACGTCTAAGCTAGACCCCGCCAGGCGCCCCGGCTGCCTGCCAGACCAGACTAGCCAGCCGAACTGCCCAACGAGCCGCGCTGCCACTCAACCACAGACAGGGAGATCTGAAATTGACAGGAGAAGGGCGGCTGCCGTGTGGTTTTGCGCAGCGATGAAGTTGAACTCGGGAATTCCGGTTGATTCAGGGCGCGGCCGGTTGAGACGCCCAGGCGCCAAGAGAATCAGCTTCCCAAGGAGACCGTTGGTGGTATACTGCGCAAGAATATTACGTGTAGGGAACTCCGCTCACGCGCTCATCGCGGGTCGAGGCTTTTATGCACAGACTCCGCATGCCATTTGCGAACGCCCGGCCCAGAAAAAATTTCAGGATGGAAAGGAGACTCTGATGAGCACCAGCCCCCGTGCTCAAACGACCGATTTCAGTCGCGATGTTCTAGGCCGTTATATCTGCAATGGCCTCGACGAAGCCCTCCGCAGCACCGATATCCATGCCACGCGCCCCAACGGAAATCCGCAACACGACGCCAGACCCTTCGACATCATCGTGATCGGCGGCGGCACGTTTGGGTCAGCCATCGCGCAACATCTATTCTCAGTTGATGCCAGGCACAGCCATCGAATTCTGGTGCTCGAGGGCGGGCCGTTTGTGCTTCCGGAGCACGTGCAAAATCTTCCCATGGTCGGACTCGATGTGCCGGGCGCGACCTCAATCGCCGACTTGCGCGCCGCCGGGCAAGATCGCGCCGCGAGGAATGAGGTTTGGGGGCTCGCCTGGCACTCGAATCAGAAGTTTCCGGGCCTGGCGTATTGCGTGGGCGGACGATCGATTTTCTGGGGCGGATGGTCGCCGCAATTGTTGCCGGCGGAGATGCCGTCGGGCCGCTGGCCATCGAACGTAGTGCAGGATCTGAGCAATAAATACTTCCGTGAAGCGAGCGTGCAGACCGGCGTCAACGAGACGAACGACTTCATCAGCGGGCCGCTGCACGAAGCCCTGCGGCAGCAACTGTACGAGGGCGTCACCGCCGGGCGCGTGACCGAAGCCATTCCGCTAGGCCAATTGCCGCTGCACTTGGACTTACCCGCCGCAAGGATGGCAGCCATGAGAGGTGTGGCCGCGGCTGCGGCCGGTGGATCGACGCGGAGTTCCTCGGTGGGCGTAACGACGTCTCAGGACATTTCGAAACTCGAAGCGCCGCTGGCGGTGCAGAGCCGCACGCGCCCGGGCTTCTTCCCATTCAACAAGTTCAGTGCAGTGCCGCTGCTGATGAGGGCGGCGCGGGCGGCGGAATCGGAGTGCGGCGGCGACGACGTGAAAAAGCGGCTGATGGTCGTGCCCAATTGCCATATCACGCGGCTGGTCACGGCGCGCACGCCCGCCGGGCTGAACGTGATAGGGGTGGACACGAATCTCGGCTATGTGCCCGTTCCGCCTGCTGCGCCGGTGATCATCGCGCTGGCGACGATTGAAAGCACGCGCTTGGTGCTCGTGTCAACGCAAGGCGAGCCCGGCTTCGATCTCGTGGGGCAGAACCTCATGGCCCACCTGCGCTCCAACTTAACTATCCGCATCCCGCGCGCGGCCTTGCGGACGCTGGACCCGACCATCAGCGGCTTGCAGGCGTCTGCACTGTTCGTCAAGGGGAAGCACCGGCACACGGATGGCTCGCTGGGGCATTTCCATCTGCAAATCACCGCCGCGGGCCTGGGAGCGTTGGGGACGGACTCGGAGGCAGAGCTCTTCAAGAAGGTTCCGGACATCGACGGGTTCGACGCTTTCGAGAACGTAACGGCCAGCCACGTGGTGATCACTATCCGGGGCATCGGCGAAATGGAGCCCGAAAACCCGACGAACCGTGTGACACTCGATCACGAGAGCGACGAATACGGTATGCCCCGTGCGTTTGTCTCGCTGCAATACAGCGCGAAAGACCTGGCCCTCTGGGATGCCATGGACAAAGCCGCGGATGAAGTGGCGCGCGTTTTCGCGGGCGGGCTGCCGTTCGAAATTCTAGGCAAGAACCGCGACGGCCTAGGCACCACGCACCACGAAACGGGAACGCTCTCGATGGGCGACCGCGGAGCGGGAACATCGGTCACCGACGAGAACTGTGCGATTCGCGGACTCTCCAATGGGTACGTTGCGGGGCCCGCGCTGCTCCCCACGATTGGCTCGCCTAATCCTATGCTCACCGGCATCGCCCTGGCGCGGCGGCTTGGAGATCGCTTGGTGCCCAAACCCGCGCCCGATCAGCCGGGCGGTGGGTTCACTGCTCTGTTTGACGGCTTTACGACCGACAAATGGCGGATGTCCACAATCAAAAACCAGCCGGGCCGAGATGACGCGGGGCACTTCCTCATCGTGGACGGCACGCTCGAATCCGTAACTGGCACAGACCTAGGCCTCTACTGGTGCACTATCCCCACGCCGCCGGATTTCATCCTCAAGGTCCAGTGGCGGCGGTGGGAGGACTGGGATAACTCCGGCGTGTTCGTGCGCTTCCCCGATCCGGAGAAATTCCGCTACAACAACTCCGCGTTTGCCGCGGTGGATTTCGGCTTCGAGGTGCAGATCGACGAGACCGGGGCGCCCGATGGCGCCGCGATCCATAAGACCGGGGCGATCTACCGCAGCGATGGAAGAACGGACAATGAAATCCTGACCATCAAACCCGCACGGCCGATTGGCGAGTGGAATGAATACGAGATCCGCGTGAAGAAGCAGACCTACACTATCTTTTTGAACGGCGAGCAGACCTGCGTGTTCAATAATCCTTATCCGAACCGGGGCCTGCCCAGCACCGCGAACGCTCCGGCGTTCATCGGGCTGCAGACGCACACCGGGCGCGTGGCCTTCCGGAACATTCACATGAAGGCGCTGTAATCGGATCCGGGTCGGCCCGTGCTGCCCGGCGCCGGCCGACGTGAGATGAGATCGCTTGAATGAGACCTTCGGCCATTGCGCGAGTCAAGTAATCTGCGGGGAACCTAAGAAATCTTTCCAGACGGCCAGCGCCCGGGCAGCGCCTCGACAAGTTGTTCCATAAAGCGGTGCAGCATTCACGCGCCAATGGCCTATTGTTGCGAATAGTTCTTCGCACCGCCCATCAGGATCGCTCCCAATAAACGCCCATCGCCGAAACTGTCCCACCGAACAAGCGCAAGATTGCGATTTCCCGCGCAAAGTCGCGGTGTGTTCAGTGATACCGGGCGGGAATAGCCCATGTAAACAGATGCCGACGATTGGTCGTGAGAACTGCCTGAACCTATCTGTGGGCCTGTGAGCGAAGGCGGGAGGCTGCTTTGCGTAACCGTGCCGTGATCCGGTAGGAACGGTGGTGAACAGCTTCCTCCGAGGTGTTTCCCTCGAGCTGAGCTAGTTGCTTTGCAGTCAGGCCCTCCAGCTTCAATGCCGTAAGCACCTGCTGCTCGGAGGCGGCAAGAACTCCCGTGCGTCCCGATTCTGACAATACGGGACGCTCCGCATCGGCGGAATCGGGGCGCTTGCAATGCCGAGGAGGAAGATGGTCGGGGCGCCCGGATTTGAACCGGGGACCTTCCCGGCCAAGCCGGGACGCGCTACCGCGCGCCCGCAATGTTGAGGAGGAAGTTGGTCGGGGCGCCCGGATTTGAACCGGGGACTTCCTGCGCCCAAGGCAGGCGCGCTACCAGGCTGCGCTACGCCCCGACACTCCTAAGTCCAGATTCTAGCGCACATTGCGAGTTTCCTTCTACTGCACATGATCTTTACTGTGCCACAACTGTGCCAGAATCTATTCGATTTGAGCGATCTGGCACAGCGAC
>OBEQ012382648.1_pt1 | contig 126210 bp, 130 predicted proteins | sample 1670901 | NCBI WGS metagenome assembly OBEQ01 (sample SAMEA104232315, study PRJEB22302) | groundwater metagenome | biome: forest; feature: aquifer; material: groundwater | place: USA | collected 2011-08-07 | depth 5.4 m
CCCCCACCCCCCCCCCCCCTCCCTCTACCCCCGCCCCCCCCGCCTATACCTCCGCCCCCGCCACCGCCCACAAAAAAGATCACAGCGCTCGACCTTGTCGTGGACAATGCTACTCTCGGCGTGAATGATAATGCCCAGCTTCACGTAGTCGCCCATTATTCGGATGGGACTAGCGCCGATGCGACAAATAAGGCCTTGTTCAGTCAGAATCCCAGCCTCGGCCTCATTGATAATCTCTACCAATTTCACCCGTCGCATGCCGGCCAGACTTCGCTCACCGCATCGCTCGATGGCGTTGCTTCGGGGGCAGTCACGATCACCGTTATTGATAAGCAGGCGCAACCGCAAGTGACGGCGCTCAAAATTTCTTTCACGAAGAAGGACGGCGCGAAGGGAACCGCGTATGTCTTGCCCACGGCGCAATTCACGGCTATCGCGACCTACTCAGACGGTTCAACGGCGGATGTTACCGGAGCAACAAGCTGGAGCGTTCCGAAGGGGACGGCGAAGGGAACTATCTCCACGAGCGGCATGTACACGCCAGGCGCGCAAGGGACGGACACAGTTCAGGGATCTTTCGGTGGCCAAATTGCGTCCGCCGATATTACAATGCCGTGAGCAGCTTTCGAAAATATTTATTCGGGGTCCTCTTTCTCCTCGCCCTGGGATCGTTTGGGTATTCGAGCATCGGCTACGGCCTGGAACACCGCGCCTTAGATTTTTTCACCGCGCACCACGCGCCTCATCCGGACGTCGTGATACTCGCGGTCGACAACAAGGCCTTATCCGAGATTGGCCGCTGGCCTTGGAAACGGAGCGTGCACGCCGAGATCATACGCAGGCTTGGAGACTCGGCTCCCTGGGTCCTGGGATTCGACGTGAATTTCACGGAAGCGGAAGATCCGGAGGATGACGCGGCGCTCGCGGCGAGAGTCGCGCAGGCGAAATTTCCCATCGTTTTTCCCGCGGAGGCGGTGTATACGAGCGGAGGCGGGAGGCCCGAGAAAGTGCTTGTGCCTATAGAGCCAATTGCATCCGCCCCTACGGTATCTCTCGGCAGCGTGAACGCCGTTCTCACGCCGGATGGATTTGCGCGTGACTTTCCTGCGTCCATTTCATCTGCCGGAAAGATTTTTTTACCTTTCAGTTTTGAGATAGCTAAAAGGGTGCGCACAGAGCTTCCGACCGGCGGGGATTACGGCGTCAATTTCGCAGGACCGGCAGGAAGTTTCCCGACATTTTCGCTGGCGGATTTTTTGGCCGGCAGGATCTCTGGAGAAAAACTTCAGGGGAAAATCGTTCTGATCGGAGCGACGGCAAGCGATCTTCATGATACGCTGCCGGTTCCCTTCGGGGCCGGCCTCATCTCGGGCATCGAGTGGCACGCAAACGTCCTCGACAACATTCTCCTCGGCCGGCCCCTCAAAAACATCCCCCAGTCATTTTCCGTGCTCGGAAGCCTTGTTTTGGGAGCGTTTCTTTTGCTTCTTTTCGACCGACTCACGGTACGACGAGCGATCGCCGTTCTTGCGGGAACACTCTTGTTCTTTCCTGCTTTGAGCTTTGGGTTGATGCGCGTCGGCATCGCTTTTCCCTATCTCTTAGAAACTCTCGCCTCCGTTGGCGCCTTCGGCATTCAGGGACTTTCGAAATGGTACCGTGCCGAGCAGGAGAAAAAGAAATTGCGAATGACGTTCCAAAATTATTTCTCTCCGCAAGTCTTGGAGGCGATCATTAAGAATCCCGCGAGCCTCGCCTTGGGCGGCGAACGGAGGGAAGTTACGGTCTTCTTTTCGGATATCCGGTCGTTCACTACGATCACTGAAGCGACGGATCCCGAGACGCTCTCGCGCCTTCTCCGCGAATATTTTACCGAGATGGCCGAAGAGATATTCGCGACGGATGGCGTTGTTGACAAGTTCATTGGCGACTCGATCATGGCGTTCTGGGGCGCGCCGCTTGAACAGAGAGATCAAGCGGACCGAGCGGTACGGGCCTCGATCGGGATGATAAAAAGGCTGAAGATTCTCCAGACATCCTGGCGGGAACGGGGTTTGCCCGTGATCGACATCGGTATCGGCGTAAACACCGGGCTCGCGACGGTGGGCAATTTGGGTTCGGAGAAAAGGTTTGATTACACGGTGATCGGGGACAGCGTGAATGCCGCCGCGCGTCTTGAGGGGCTGAACAAGGAACATGCATCGCATATTATCATTTCCGAATCGACGAAGAATAAACTTACGGGGACGTATGCTCTCCGACCTTTGGGCGAGGTCGTTGTGAAGGGTAAAACCGTGCCGCTCAAGATCTTCGAGGTGGTTGTCGATTGATTTTAACCGCGCTTCACTGTATGATATGTATGCCTGCGTGCCGGGCATCTTTTATTCTAAATTCAAAATGCAAAAATCAAAGATCGAAATGATAATTAAAAAACTTTACGTTTTGCATTGTCATTTTCCGTTTTGATTTTTAAATTTTACATTTTTATGCAAAAGCTGCGAAACATCGCTATCATCGCGCATGTGGACCATGGGAAAACCACACTCGTAGACGCGCTCTTGAAGCAGTCCGAGAGCTTCTCCGCCGAAGGCGGATCGGCCTCTCACGGAAAGCTTAAGTTCAACGCCGCTCAGGAGCTTATTATGGATTCGAATGAGCTTGAAAAAGAGCGCGGAATTACGATTTTCTCGAAGAACGCGGCAATCAGATATAAAGACGTGAAGATTAATATCGTGGACACGCCCGGCCACGCCGATTTTGGCGGCGAAGTGGAGCGCATCATGCGCATGGTCCAGGGCGCGCTGCTTTTGATAGACGCGAAAGAAGGCCCGATGCCGCAGACGAAGTTCGTCCTGCGCAAGGCGATCCAGGCCGGCCATAAAATAATCGTGGTCATTAATAAGATCGACAAGCCAGACGCGCGCCCGGAATGGGCTCTTAACACCACCTTCGATCTTTTCATCGAGCTCGGAGCTTCCGACGAACAGATCGAATTTCCCGTGATCTACGCGTCCGCGAAACAAGGCAAAGCCGGACGGAAACCCGATCTCTCGGCGATCACGGACGTCGAAGCGCTTTTCGAAGCAATCATCTCCCATATTCCCGCGCCAACCGCGGACGAGACAAAGCCGCTTCAGATGCTTACCGTGAATCTGGCGTATGACAATTATAAAGGCAAGGTTGCCGTGGGAGCGCTTATCGCCGGATCTTTGAAAAAAGGAATGGCGGTCGCGCACATCAATCGCAAAGGAGAGGTGAAGCAAGCGCGTCTTACGTCACTCATGGTTTTTGACGGCCTCGCGCGCGTGGATGTGGACGAGGCGCACGCGGGGGACATCGTTGCGGTCTCGGGCATTCCCGACGTCTCGATAGGCGAGACCATCGCAGACGCCGAACATCCGGTCGCGCTTCCCACGATAGAGATCGACGAGCCGACGATCAAAATGACGTTCGCGGTGAACACGTCTCCATTCAGGGGCAAAGAAGGAAAGCTTACGACCTCGCGGAACATCAAAGAGCGCCTAGAGAAAGAACTTGAGACCGACGTGGCGCTCAGAGTCACCTCGACCGAAGCTGCCGATAGGTGGGTCGTTGCCGGCCGCGGCGAACTGCACCTCGCGATACTCATCGAAAAGATGCGCCGTGAAGGGCATGAACTCGAAGTTTCAAAGCCGCAGGTTATTTTTAAAGATCCGCCAGCTGGCGGAGACGGTAAGCGCCTCGAACCGATGGAGCTCGCGTCTGTTGAGGTCTCGGATGAGTATATGGGGACCGTGATCGAGATGATGGGGAAGCGCCTTGGCATCATGAAGAACATCAAGACGGACTGGAATATCGCTATGATGGATTTTGAGATACCGACGCGCGGGCTTATCGGCATACGCAATAAATTTCTTACGGTGACCAGGGGCACGGGCATCATGAACAGCATTTTCCTTGGATATGAAGCATATAAGGGCGACATGTCCTCGATCCCGCACGGTTCGATCGTTGCGACGCAGGCTGGGACGTCCAATAATTACGGTCTTGTGACCGCGCAGGGGAGAGGGAAGCTTTTCATCGGTGCCGGCGTCGCGGTCTACGAAGGAATGGTGGTTGGAGAGAACGCGAAAGACGGCGATGTTTTGGTGCACGTCGCGCGCGAGAAACAGCTCACGAACTTTCGGGCGAAGAACGAAGGGCTCGACGCCCAGCTCGAGACCCCGCTCACACTTTCATTGGAAGATGCCCTTGATTATATCGCCGATGACGAACTCGTCGAGATCACGCCGAAAAATATCCGCATCAGAAAAAAGTATTTAACGGAGAACGAGCGGAAACGAGCCGGGAAAAGGCAATGAAGGGAATAGCGCTAAATTAGATTCTATGAAAATATTGATTTTTCGATCACAAACCGATAACATGGATCCATGCTTCTGAATAAGAATCTTACAACCTGGTCCAGCTTCGCCTCGCTACCCCTTATTTCCGCATAATTCAGCGGGGGTTTTGAAGTTTAAACTCTTCGAAACTTGCCATCCGAGGCGGTTTTTTTATATCATTACTCATTTCTCCTGCTTTCACCTAAAAAATAAAAACTAATTTGTAAAAATAGAATCATGATCATAACACCAATAAAAACGAGAGTCGTAAAACCACCAAAAGATGACCTGCTTGATGCGATCGGTGCTTCAATAAAATCGCTTGAAGAAAAAAGCATCGTCATCATTACTTCCAAGGTGGTAAGCATCTGGCAGGGCAAATGCGTTCCAATTGCTCGCTATCCCGACAGAGATAAGCTCGTGATGCGGGAAGCCGACCTCTATTTACCTCGCTATCTTGTCCCTGGCGGGTGGTGCATGCATACGATAAAGAATAACGTGTTCATTCCTTCTGCGGGCATTGATGAAAGCAATGCCGCTGGACACTACATTTTATGGCCGCGCAACGTGAAACGCACGGCAAAAGAGCTGTGGAATTGGCTCAGAAAGAAATATCATGTGAAAGATCTCGGTGTGATCATCACCGATTCGCACACCGTACCACTCCGCCGCGGTGTTTTGGGAATCTCCTTAGCGTATTACGGTTTTGTGCCGCTCAAAGACTATCGGGATACCCCCGACTTGTTCGGTCGATTGCTTAAAATGACACAGGCCAATATCGCTGACGGTCTTGCCGCCGCTTCAGTCGTTCTTATGGGAGAAGGGGCTGAATGTACACCCCTCGCAGTCATCGAAGACGTCCCTTGGATCAAATTTGTTTCCCGACCAGCAAAATCCAAAAAGCCTTTTTCTTCTTTTGAGATAACAACGAAAGAAGATCTTTATTATCCGTTGCTTTCTTCGGTGCCATGGCGCCGAGGAAGAAGGAAAAGATGACATTCTCGCATCTTCGTAAACCTGTTATAATGAATTTATATGTTAGCAGCGCTCATTATTGCCCAGACGATTTTCTATCTTACGGTCTCGCTCGCGATCATCGTGATCGGCGTATTGTGCGCGATCGTCGCGTATCATCTTGTGCGCATCGCAAAGGAGCTTGAGGAAGTTTCCCGTAACTTGCATAGTGCCTCGAGCGAAGCGGGGGAGCGGGTGAGCGAGATCCTCGACCGCCTATCCGAGTTGCCGATACTCTCGTATTTTCTGAAGCGTGAACCGAAGCGCGAAGAACGCCGAAGCAAAGGTCGGGGAAAGACATTTAAAAAGTCGCATGAAGAAAAATAAAGGAGGGAAGCTTTTGGAAGGAGCTTTGGTTGGAGCAGTCCTGGGTGTCGCGGCAGGCATGCTTCTCGCTCCGAAATCGGGTAAGAAGATGAGAAAGGATATCAAAGAAATATCCGGAGATTTTTATCGATACATCACGCCGCAGGTGAAGAGAATGAAGCGAATGGGCGAAGCGCAATATAATGCGCTCATGGCCAAGGGCCTCAAGAACTACGCGAAGGCGAAGCGCCTTTCGTCGGCCGAAGAGAAGGCCATTAAAATGGAAGCGAAACGTTCTTGGAGGCATATCAAAAAACATCTGAAATAAGACTCCGACTTGATCAAGGCACCCCGCCGACCGGCGGGGTGCCTTGATTTTTGCTTAAAACCGGAGCCCCTTGACACCATTACGTTTTGGGTATATATTCAAAATGAACTGAAAATTCTATTTTCAGTTCATCCCGGCGAAGGCCGGGACCCACGTGTAACATGACCCGTCCAAGGTGCAAATTCAATATCAAGTTTTGTCCCAAAATTAGGCGGTTTAAGCCCGAAGGAATCGAGGCGTGCAAGCTCGAATTCATCGAGATTACGCCCGAGGAGGCCGAGGCTTTGCGGTTGAAGGATGTGAACGGTTTAGAACAAACCGAAGCAGCGAAAGAAATGAATGTGTCGCAGAGCACATTTCAGAGAATCCTTGCTTCCGCCCATAAAAAAACGTCGTTCGCGCTTATTCGGGGGAAGGCGATAAAAATGAGCTAACGCCGCCGTACTGCGGCGTTAGCTCATCCTCGCCCCGTATCGCGGTACGGGGCAGGCTCCGGCGAGGATCCAGAACAAAAGAAATATTAATAAAAACCTCATAAGCATCATGGAAATAGTCAAAATGGAAGTGAATCAAAAATATGGCGTTTTGGCGAGCGAAGAATCAATTAATAAAACCGTTGCCGCTTTGGGCAAGAATGGCATTCAAACATTCGTCGCCGAAAATGCCGCGGAGGCGAAGCAAAAAGTGCTAGGCCTCATTCCGAAAGGAGTTGAGGTGATGACTATGACATCGATGACGCTCGAAGCGACGGGAATCGTGGCGGAGATCAATGAGTCCGGCAGGTATGATTCGGTTCGCAAGAAGCTCAATGCAATGGACCGGAATACGCAGGGAAGAGAGATGCAGAAGCTCGGCGCCGCGCCCGATTGGACGATCGGGTCCGTGCACGCCGTTACGGAGGACGGAAAGGTGCTTATCGCTTCAAACACCGGAAGCCAGTTGCCTGCTTATACTTACGGGGCCGGCCACGTGATTTGGGTCGTAGGTACGCAGAAGATCGTGCCTAATTTCGAAGAAGGCATGAAGCGCATTAAGGAGTATACCTATCCCCTCGAAGATGAGCGGGCACAGAAGGCGTATGGAGTGCATAGCAACATAAGTAAGATGCTGGTCGTGAACAAAGAATTAGCACAAGGAAGGATCACGATTGTGCTCGTAAAAGAGAAGCTGGGATTCTGATTGCGCTTGTTTCGCACCCACTCACCGTCATCACCGTAACCCTCATTTTTATCGGCGGTTATTTATTCTCGAAAGAAAATAGAAGCGTGAACTCCGCCGCGGGCGCGAAGACTATTATGAGTCGATCTTGTATCCTCTTCCGGAGATGGTATGGATGAGCTTTTTCTTGCCAGGGAAGTTTATCTTGCGGCGCAAGCTCAGGATGTGCGATTCGATAGTGTTCGAAAAGGGATCGGCGTTCATATCCCAAACGTGTTCCATGATCATTCCTCGCGAAAGCACGATGCCGGGATTCCGTATGAGATATTCCAAAAGCATGAACTCTTTCCTCGTGAGATAGATCTCTTTTTTGCCGCGCCGCACGGCACACCGCTTCATGTCGAGCGTGAGATCGTTAATCGTAAGAATTTCCGATTCGATCTGCTTTGGTCTGCGCAGGAGCGCGCGGATCCTCGCGCGAAGCTCTTCCAAAGAAAACGGTTTGCTTAAGTAATCGTCGGCGCCGGCGTTTAAGAGCTCGATTTTCGTGATTGTCTCGGTCTTCACCGAGAGCACGAGGATCGGCAGGGTTTTCCCCGCCTTCCGGATTTCTTTGCATACTTCAAGGCCATTTTTCTTGGGCAGAATATTATCGAGGACGATCAAGTCATAATCATTCGTGCGGCCGAGATACGAGCCCCGTTCGCCATCTATGGCAATGTCAACAACGAACGGTTCCGCCTCAAGGCTCGGTTTTAAAAAATCGACGATCCCTTTCTCGTCTTCTATAAGCAGTATGCGCATATCCGGCAGAGGAATTTCGAAATTAAATTTTTATTCGACGTTTTGCGATAATTGATTCTCGTCCCGCAAAAAATGGTTTATATGCATTGGCTCTTTGTCGTCACTATTCGGAGCTCTCCTGACGGGCATATCTATCGGCTTTAGAAATATTTTATCTCTAAGGCGTAGCATGACAGTATCGTTTTTGTATACGGATTCTTGCTAATCATTATACAAAACGAAAGATAAAATATTTCTAAAGTCATCGGGGATAGAGGCGCCGCAAGAATATGGAGGAAAAAGGCCGTGAGCGGCGTCCCGAAATAAAAAATGATATAATAAAGCAATGGAGACAAGAGCGGTTTTCCCATACCTACTTCGTGAGTCTGACCTCGTGCTCGACGACGGGGACAAGCGATACGTCTTGAAGGTCCGCGATCTACCGCACGATGAGAAACCGCGGGAGAAGCTGATGAAATATGGCGCGGAAGCGCTTTCGGTGGCCGAGCTTATGGCCATCGTCTTGGGCGTGGGCACGAGAAAGGAGGAAGTGCTCAGAATGTCGAACCGCCTTCTTAAGGAGTACGGCGAGAAAGCGATCGTGAACCAAAGGGATCCGAGGAAGATCCAGGAAGCGCTTCAGATTCCTATCGCCAAATCGTGCCAAATCGTCGCCTGCTTCGAGCTTGGCCGCCGGTTCTTCAAAACGGCGAACGGGAAACCGATGTTCATCCGCACCGCGAAGCAGGTTTTTGAGTACGTGAAGGGGATGCAGGAATTGCCGAAGGAGCAGCTCCGGGGCGTGTATCTCAACAACCATTATCACTTGGTGCACGACGAAGTCATCTCGATCGGGAGCCTCACGGCGAACATCATCCATCCGCGGGAAGTTTTCCGGCCGGCCTTGGAACACTCGGCTTCGGCCCTGATTCTCGTGCACAATCATCCTTCGGGAATCGCAACGCCGAGCGAAGCAGACATCGCGGTCACGAAGCAGCTAGTTGACGCCGGGAAGATCTTGGGAATCCATCTGCTTGACCATATTATTGTGACCAAAAATAAATTTACGAGTATTCCCGTTGAATATGAGTAATGTGACCACTGCTATGCGGAGCTATAAAATAACGAAGAGCGACTTCGCGCTTTTACACGGCGCGTTTCCGTCTCTGCTTCTTCGCGACGATGTTTCTGCGGGTGATTCTTGGGAACGTTTCGATGAAGAAAGCCTCAAAGAGTACTTCGGCAAGGGCTATGGAATTTTTCTCGCCCGCCTTGAGGAATTCAGGAGTCTCACCCGGCCCTTGAGCCGCGAGGAAGAAAAAGAACTGAAGTTCATGCTTGAGGCGCTTGTTACCGCGAAGAACACCCTGGAATCCAGGGCAGAGTGACGGCCGTTTCGGCCTACGAATGAAGAACACCGCCTCCTCTGGAAAGGCGGCGGCATGCGTTTGCGCCAATTAAAGAAGAAGAAACCCGACTCAGGGTCGTTTGACGTAGAATTTGCCCTGCTTATAATTTTCTATAACCTCGAAGCTTGGGAAAAACCGAGGGTATGGCAGGTTGCGGAGATCAAACCACCTCCACTCAACTATTTCATCCGGTTCCATAACGCGAGCTTCACCATCCCACTCGTGAGCAAGGAGTCCAATCGTCACGAAATGAGCATATTCGTTTTTACAGTTATGGACCGAGATCACTTGGGGGTCGCGTATTGTGATTCCCGTTTCTTCTTTCACTTCGCGAATCGCGCCTTCTTCAAGTGTTTCACCCCATTCCAGTTTGCCTCCGGGCAAAGACCATTCGCCGGCGCTCCGGAAGGCTGAACCGGCTTTTTCTGGATCGGGGTGCCGCATCCCCAGCAAAATCTTCCCGTCACGTTCGAGGACGACTCCGATTCCCGCACCCACCCTCTTTTTTTCTTCGGGCATATATTTATTCTAGTAAAATCGTACGCTTTTTACGCTTCTTCCTCGTTCGAGAGCAGGCGCGGCACGACGAAAAGAAAAGGGGTAATGATAAATATGGCAAGAGCGATATATACATGAATGAATGCGGCTACCGTGGCGGCGAGATAGAGGTATACGCCCATCATTCCCCGCTTGAATTCAGACCCCTTCCTTAGTTCGGAGAATCCGGGGTACATCAGGTTGCTCTTGAAGAAAACGTAACGGATCATAAGCATAATTGAGAGGGCGGCCATGGCCATATCTATCGCATATATCGCTACGGGCACGGAAGAAGTATGATACCTTCCGATAAGGGCGGTAGTGAAGGGGATTGTGGCAATCCAGAAAAGATGGAAATTGTTGTACCAGAGCAGCCGCCAGTCGGTTTTTTGGACATTGTGAAAAAAATGATGGTGATTCACCCAGAAGATGGCGACGACGAAAAAACTGAAAATAAACGCGGTGAGCTCGGGCAAAAGATCTTTGATGGCAGCTAAGAAATTCGCGGTTGTCGCAGTCTCAAGCACGGGAACCCGGAGTCCCAATATTAGAAGTGTCGCAACAATGGCATAAATCCCATCGCTGAAAGTCTCGACGCGTACCGTATCTTCAACCGCGTTGCCGATGTGATTGTGCTTGTCTTCCGCCATAAGGTTTTCTTCATTATAACTTATTTTACTCCGACCACATCAGAGTAAAAATAAACATTGGCAGCCGCGTCGGGTCAGTTGCGACCCTACACGGTTGAAGCCCCACAAGCATCCTTTGGGGCTTCCATGGGGTCATTGCCTGATGGCGCTCAGTCTAGGGTAAAAATCAGAATGTTACAAATGTTACAGTGGTAGGAAATTCCAACCCCCCGAAGGCGCTTGACATCCAGCTCGTTATTTTCTATAAGTCTATCAGTCCTCGACACGAGGAACGGGAGGCGACATTTTGGGAAAATATACTGAAGGAGATGCGGCAAGGGAAACCGGTGCAGGAGGTAAAGAAACATCTCGCACCTGGCATCAGGCCAGAGAAGATGCTAGGGGTTCTGGCGAGTTAGGGGACGGAGGTTGTCTTATCGCGACAGCCGTCTACGAAGATTTTAACGCTCCGCAGGTGAAAGTGTTGAGAAAGTTCAGAGACGAATCACTTCTGCAGAGCGCGATAGGACGATTTTTCGTTCGATTGTATTATCGTTTTAGCCCGCCACTCGCAGATTTCGTCCGGCGGCACCGCTTTCTAAAGCCAGTTTTTAAGCCGCCGATCGAACTTCTCATTAGAATGGTGAAGTAAGCACCTAACCCAACAAAGGGGCGCCCGATGCGCCCCCTTCACTATTTTGATGGTATAATATATCAATAAACTTACTATGTCTTCAAAGAAGAAAACGACAAAAATAAAACGGTGGAAGAATCCTATCTGCGCGATTTTATGGATGGATGCCACATATGTGACGACAAAAGAACTGCCAAAAGAACCTCCCCTTCCTCAGCTCACAACGGGTTTCATCATTTCGGCAAACGAGGAATTCACGAATATCGCGATGAACGTAAAATACGACTCCGCAACGGGGCGATTATGGCCCCTTGATGGTTTTATCATCCCTAAAAAGGCAAAAATTAAATTTTTTAAACTTGCCAATCTCGATGGAAAAGTGTAAAAAAGGCGATCATATTATTGTTTATTGGGACGATGCTGTGATCTACGGCAAAGGGAATGTTCCCGATCTTGAAAAACTGAAACCTGCGAAAACTATCACTGAAGGAAAGTTGGTCAAAGACAGCGATGAATTCGTGATTATCGCATCTCCTCGCACCGTCGTATACAAGCCGTTCCGAAAAAAGTATATTCCGAAACTGTCAGAATCCGGAAAGAAAATAACATTCTTTTTTATCCCAAAGGCGGTGATCACGAAGATAACGCATCAACAATTGCCTACACCGTAAGAAAGTCACCTGCCTGAAGGGTCCAGAGATGCTTGTATAAACTTTTTTCGCTGGCCACGAGATCGTGGTGTGCGCCCTCCTCAACAATCTTTCCATTGTCAATCACGATGATGCGGTCCATCTTGCGGATCGTGGCGTGGATATTTAGACATAGTAGGGTTGGGGGAGCTAGATTCGAACAAGTGCGGTTTCTAAACTATTCAGACGAGAGCCGGCCGGTGAGTTCTTTACGATAGACGAAGATCGCCGTTGTGATGAGAGTGACGAAAAGTCCGAAGATCCAGGCGGCGCCTACTTCGATTTCGAGCCTGGCTTCGCGGATCTCGGTTTCGCGGAGCGAGCGGCCCGCAAGGACGAATCCGGATTGCGCACCGTTGTAGTGGACGACGATAGCCGCCTGCCGGATGTATGGTTCCGGCTGCCAGGTGAAGCGGTCTTCGCCGTAGACTTTCGTAAACCCAAAAACGCCAGGGGGTAACGTGGGAAGTGCGCCATTCAGCCTTCCCGAACCCGCGATCGGATTTCCGGCTTCGTCGAAAACGACAAGATATGGCGCGAGACTCTCACCTATAGTAACAATGGTGCTCGCAGGAATGATTTCGTTCGGAGATTTTCCGTTCACTAGCGCTGTAGCGGCATCTTCCGCCATCTGAATTTGCGGGTCGTTGGCTCCCTGGCGCAGGTCTTGCTGAACCGCGAGATAGATAAGGCCGCAGAGTACGGTAAGCGCCGCCGCAAACGAAAGCCACAAAAGAATCACCTCGGGGACCTTTTCCGTACCGGGTCGCATAGGTGCATATTATCACAGTCATCGGAACTTCCCACTATCAGAAAAGCGTAACACTTTTTCACGGCCGTGAAAAAGTGTTACGCTTTTCACGGTTTTGACATCACGCCGATTTTATAAGTTTTTGATGTCCGATCTGCGAAGATGTTTCCGTGAGAAAGTATGCTGTTTTGTTGTTGATCGCCGCCGTGACGAGCGTCTTCTTTATAGGAAGGTCGTTCTTGTCGCGTGTTTTCGAATCGGTACAACTTCTACAAAATGCGAACGGCGGTGAAGTCGTTGTTCGCGTGGTGCGCGTAATTGACGGCGACACGATTGAGGTCGAAACTGGCGATCGGGTGCGCTATATCGGGATGGACGCTCCGGAAACGGTTGATCCGCGAAAGCCTGTGCAGTGTTTTGGAGCCGAGGCATCAAAGAAAAATAGAGAATTGGTCGAAGGGAAATCGGTGCGGCTCAAGAGAGACATAAGCGACCGTGACGCGTACGGCCGGCTTTTGCGGTACGCGTATCTCCAAGAAGGCCAATTAGTGAATCTCGAACTCGTACGGCAGGGATATGCGCGGGCACTCACATTTCCTCCGGACGTGGAATATGCTGACGAATTTGTCGCTGCCGAAGAGAGCGCGCGCCGAAGCAAACTTGGATTATGGAGTGCGTGCGTAAGTAAGAACTAGAAGGAAAATTCCTTGGCACACGCAGGGAATTCTCCATAGTATTGTACGATTTTGCTATTTTCGTATATTCTCTAATTCTCAAGAATATGAGAATAAGAAGCGCCCTTTTTCTATTCTGGTTATGATGTTCGCACTCTTTTCCGCATTTTTGTTGTATCATTAACAGTGATCCAGGGTTTGATCCCTCAAAAATACTTAATCTAGACCAATGGTTTCGAGCGAAAAGAACATTCCGACCATTCTAGTGGTGCTGGGCGCGACGGGCGATCTTATGGCGAAGAAGATCGTCCCGGCGCTTTTTAGTCTGCACGAAAAGAAAGAGCTGCCCGACAAATTCAAGCTTGTAGGAGTTTCTCGGCGCGACTGGACGGATGAAGATTTGAAAGACCACGTGCGAGCCATCCTCAAGGTAAAAGCGCCGCATGCTTCGCGTGCGTCCGTCGATTCTTTCTTGAAACTCGCGATTTATCATAAGGTAACTTTCGATAAGCTTGAGGATCACGTCACCTTGAACGAAAAGCTTAAAGAGATCGATGGCGCCTGGGGAATATGCACGAACAAACTTTTTTATCTTTCCGTGCCACCGCAATTTTACGAGACGATCTTTGAAAATCTCCACGCGAGCCATTTAACGGATGGCTGTAGTCCGGAAGAGGGGTGGACGCGCGTTGTCGTAGAAAAGCCGTTCGGGAAAGACGAAAAGACTGCGAAGGCGCTCGACGCGAAACTTGCGAAGCTCTTTAAGGAGATCCAGATCTATCGCGTCGACCATTATTTGGCGAAGGAAACGTTCCAGAACATTGTGGCGTTCAGATTTTTTAATAATCTTTTTGAGGATAATTGGGGGAACGATCTTATAGAGAAGATCCACATTCGCGAGTTCGAAAATATCGGGGTTGAAGATCGGGGCGCGTTCTACGATAACGTCGGCGCCTTGCGCGACGTCGGCCAGAACCATCTTTTGCAAATGCTTGCCTTGACAACCATGGACCAGCCCGTAGATTTGAGCGCGAACGCGGTGCGGGCCGCGCGCGCCGCGATCCTCGAGACCCTCGAGCCCCCTCGAGAGAGAGAGGTAGGTCAGGCGACGTTCCGTGCCCAATATGAGGGATATCGCTCGGTGAAAGGCGTTGCGCCGGATTCCGAAACTGAAACATATTTTAGGATTCGCGGTTCTCTTTCGCATCCGCGGTGGCAGGGGGTGCCCATCGTGATGGAAGCGGGAAAACGGCTCGTCGATCCCAAGGAAAAAAAAGAGATTACGGAAATCGAAGTTATTTTCAGGCATCCGCGGCAGTGCCTCTGCGCCGCCTTTACCGGGAGCCATGGAGAAAAGCCGCCGGGAGGGCATTACAAAAATTCGCTCATATTCCACCAAGATCCTAAAGAAGGCATTACTATCCGCTTCTGGTCCAAAAAGCCTGGCTTCAAGATGGAGCTTGAAGAGCGGATATTCGAGTTTGATCTGCGGAAGACCGAAAGGAAGTCACAGTACACGGAAGAGTACGAAAAGCTTCTTTTGGACTGCATCGCCGGTGACCAAACACTTTTCGTTTCAAGTAAGGAGATCTCCGCGATGTGGCGTTTCATTGACCCGATTATAAAAGCCTGGCAGAAAAGTGCCGTGCCGCTTTGGCGTTACGCGCCTGACAGCCCTGCGATAGTGGCCGAGGCCGCGGCTGTGGATGAAGCCGCTGATCGCAACCGGATTATGCGGATTGAGAAAAAAGAGATCGGTGTTTTCGGTCTTGGGAAAATGGGTGCGAACGTGGCGCGGCAGCTCAAGGAAAAAGGATGGCGTGTCGTGGCGTCGAACCGTTCGGCGGAACCAATAAAAGAGATCGAGAAAGAGGGTTTTGAAGCCGCTTATTCCATTAAAGACCTTACAGCGAAACTCAGCGCCCCGCGCATCATTTGGACGATGATTACGGCTGGCAAGGGAATCGATGAATTTATCTTTGGCCCTTCGACTTCGCTTCCCTCAATTCGATTCGGGACAGGCAGGGCAGGCGTGGGAGGCTTGATCAAGCATCTTGAAAAAGGCGATATCGTGATTGACTCCGGCAACTCGTTTTACGAAGATTCGGTTAGGCGCGCAAAACTTTTGCATAAAAGAGGGATCCATTTTATGGACGTCGGGTTTTCGGGAGGCCCCAAAGGCGCGCGTTATGGCGGCTCGCTCATGATTGGCGGCGAAAAGAAAACATTTGAGTATATTGAGCCGCTATTCGCCGATCTCTCCGTTCCACACGGCTACTCATACTTCGGCGCTGCGGGAGCCGGGCATTTCGTGAAGATGGTGCATAACGGCATCGAATACGGCATGATGCAGGCGTTGGCCGAGGGGTTCGCAGTGTTGAAAAAATCGCCGTTCAAGCTTGATCTCGAAAAAGTGGCGGAGGTCTATAATCGTGGGAGCGTCATCGAATCGCGCCTTGTGGGTTGGCTTGAGGAAGCCATCCGTCTTTATGGTGAAGGGTTGAAGTCAGTTTCGGGTTCCGTAGCCTATACAGGAGAAGGCGAGTGGACCATAAAAACAGGCAAAAAATTGAAGATAAAACTCCCTGCTATTGAAGATGCATTCAAATTCCGCGTGCGCTCGCAGAAGACTCCGAGCTATATGGGCAGGATCCTATCCGCGCTCCGCAACCGGTTCGGCGGGCATTCTATTGAGAAGAGGAAAAAGTGACGCACAGCGTCATCCTGAGCCGAAGGCGAAGGATCTCAGGATTCCTACACTGCTAGATTCCTTGTAGAGTTCGGAGTGACAAAAAGGTATAATTGAATAGATGCTCCCGGATGATATTCGAGACTACAACAAGCAGTTCCAATATGAGCCGAAAGTAGAGAACTCGGCGAAACTCCCTTCCACGCTAAAGCTACGAAGGGCAGGGAAGTTTGTTGTGGCAGGCATGGGCGGGTCGCATTTGGCCGCGGACATTTTGAAAGTTCTGAAGCCTGATCTTGATATCGTGGTGTGGTCGAATTATGGCCTGCCGCCGCTCCATGATAAAGAATTGAAAGAAAGGCTCACGATTGTGAGTTCGTATTCCGGCGGCACCGAAGAAGCAATTGATTCTTTTAATGCTGCACGTACAAAAAGGCTGCCGCTTGCGGTGATCGCAGCGCGCGGGAAACTCATCAATATGGCGCAAAAGTTCAAAGTCCCTTATGTCCGGATGCCAGACATGCACATGCAGCCGAGGATGGCGACGGGGCTCAGTTTAAAAGCGCTACTCGCGCTTATGGGTGAGAAAAGCCTGCTTGCCGAAACAGCAGAGCTCACGGGCCATCTCCATCCGTCGCGCGAAGAGCACCGCGGAAAGGACCTTGCGAAGCGCACTTATGGAAGCGTGCCGATTGTATACGCGTCCTCGAGGAACGCCGCCATCGCTCAGAATTGGAAAATCAAATTCAACGAAACCGGAAAGATCCCCGCGTTTTGGAACGTGCTCCCCGAATTAAACCATAACGAAATGACCGGCTTCGACATCAAACCGCGTACCACGTCTCTTTCGAAAAATTTTCATTTCATATTTCTCAAGGACGTGACCGACGACAGGCGCGTGATACGGAGGATGAACATCTTGGAGAAACTGTATCATGACCGCGGTTTTAAAGTTGAGGTCGCCTTGCTCCAAGGGAAAAATGAACTGCAAAAAATATTCAACGCGCTTATCCTCGCCGACTGGGTGGCCTATCACACCGCTCTGCTTTACGATGTGGAACCGGAACAGGTCCCGATGGTTGAGGAGTTCAAAAAGTTGATCAGCAGGGGATCGTGATTTCGTGTCATTCCGGCCCTTCCTTCGTCAGGATGAACTCCAGCCGGAACCCTCTCTGTTTTTGAGATAAAGGGTTCAAATCCTGTCCCGTGCACCAACGCAAAAAGAGATGATCGCAAGGTCATCTCTTTTTGCATCTGTTCGAGACGGGATTTGAACGAGGGGTGGGTCGGAGGGGAAGCTGCCGGGTCCCCTCCGTGTAGGAGAGAGGCCTCCGCCAGTTGGCGGAGGCCGAGTTGAGAACCGACTTGTCCGCTGTAGCTTTAGCAAAGGCGGATGGTTCTCAAAGAGCGAGCTGCTGTATAGTGGCTCGCGATGTGAAATATCCTGTCCCGTGCACATGCGACGCCTGCGAAGCAGAATGCTATTCTTAACATATGACAAAAGAACGTTTTGAACCTGGTGAACTCGGTGCGGAGAAGGAAAAACTCGAAGAACCTATTTATACCCCCGAAGGGCGGGTGAAAAAATCAGAAATCGCGAGGGAAATGGCCGACAAGGAGGAAAAATACAGAAAAGCGCGCTTCTTCGGTTTCTTAAAATCGTCCGAACTTAGAATAACAAAAGGTAAAATTGCCGCCGAGGACAAAGTAGAGGACGATCCGGGGGCATGGAATGTCTCTCGTACGGTGGAAGATGCGATGTGGGAAGCACTGGGAGATTATCCTGAGATTGATCTAAAACGATTGAAACCGCTAAGCACTCAGTGGGGTAATATGGGGGGTGGCTATAAACGATGCAGATTGAAAGGGATACTCTCGCTTTCAGATAATGAATTGAGACAGGTCGTCATCAGTATCATTATTGACCCGCAAGACAAAGCCCGGGTCGAACGAGTGGATAGGTTAAAGAATTTAGCGAAGGCGAACTTCGGAGATCCTGAAAAGTTTTAGAGCGCCGTTTTCCGATGGATTGTGGCTCTAAGAATTAATGAGCTATCCCTCGCTTATCAAAAAGGTTCGAACATCCCTTCGACCTGGCTCAGGGCAGGCGTCCTGTCCCGTGCACTATTTTTGAAAAGAAAAAGCCCCACATCGCTGCAGGGCCGAAACCGAATCTGAAAACGTGAGCAAACTACCTTACTCGGGCTTGAGCCAGAAGTTCCTGCTTGATTGCTTGAACTCGGTTCTTGTGCCGGTGTTCTCTGAAGGCCACGGGGAGGAAGCGAGTCAGTCGCACAAGTGGAACAACGATCAGTGCCCCTTGGACTAGAGCCAGGATGTGGCCCGTGGCGTGGAGGAAGGGGAAAGACCAGAAGCCGAACGCCGCGGCTGCATGGGTGATAAGGTCAACGAGGAGGCGTGAGAGTTTGTACTCGGTCTTTATGAACCAGAGCATTGCCAAAGATGGCAAGCCCAAGTACCAGTGGCTCACGAGAAGGGCCAGGATGCCCAAGAGACGCGAAATTCCCATCAGATTTTTCATGTGAAGCCTCTTCAAGCGCAGAAGCGCAACTGAGCATATGATATCATATTATTACTATAGTTGTCAAGTATAATAGAAAAAATTGATTTCCAGAGTTTCCTATGTAATAAACGATAGTTTTTGAATGAAAAAGTTTCGAACATCCCTCCAGAGGCGGGCAGGCGTCCTGTCCCGTGCACAAAAGAAAGCAAGTTTTTCTTGACTAAATTTATCAGCTTATGATAACCTCTTTGGCAGGAGGTTTCTTATGCCCCAATATCATTTGGATCGTGAGTGCGACCAGACATACTCAAGACTCATGGATGCGCTGTGCGCCTGGGAGCGTGAAACGGGCCGCAGATCGACCCTGCTCCTCATCCCTCATGCACCCGACGAGAAAATAGTTGTCGCCGTGGACGGCAAACCCGCCAAAGTTGAGATCCCAGAGGATCTCGGAGTTCTCTTGAATAACGCCCTTGCAGAACGACCGGAAAAGGCAGGCCTCCTCGTGCTGTCGGGTCCTCTTCCTCACGGAATACAAGAAGGAGGGTGATCGCAAGGCATAAAGTCTATATCGGTCGGGGCCCCTTGTAACAGCGAGGAGCCCTTTTTATTATTTAATTTCTATCAAAAAGGTTCGAACGTCCCTCCAGAGGCGGGCAGGCGTCCTGTCCTGTGCACTATGCACCATGCACTACTCGTATCTCAGCGCTTCCGTGGGGCTGAGTTTTGAGGCGCGATAAGCGGGGTAGATGCCGAAGACTACGCCGGTCACGCTTGAGACCCCTACTGCGAGGACGACGGCCGTTAAGGGGAGCGAGAAGACCCAGCCGATCGAGGCGAAATACGTGACGCCGAAATAGATAAGCGCGGTAAAGAAGGCGCCTCCCACGATTCCGATGATCCCGCCCACGAAAGTGAGAATAACCGCCTCGATAAGGAATTGTTCCATGATGTCGCGGTCCGTTGCTCCTACGGCTTTGCGCAGGCCGATCTCCCGGGTGCGCTCGACGACCGCAACGTACATTATGTTCATGATGCCGATGCCGCCCACGATCAAGGAGATTGCCGCGACCGAGGTCAAAAAGATTTGAAGCACCGAAGTAATCGTGCCAAGAATTGAAAGGAGGTCCGCCTGCGTGAGGATCGTGAAGTCGTCTTTTGAAGACTGCGTAATATTGTGGTCTTCCCGCAGTATTTGCGTTACCCTCGATTTTACGAAATCAATCGTGTACGCATCATTCGCTTGAATGGAAATGAAATTAAAATAGTTGATGCCCAAAAGCTGTTTCTGCGCGACGCTCATGGGGATGACGACGAGATTGTCTTGGTCCACGCCGCCCGGTCCCGTGCCTTTGGGCACCAAAACCCCGATCACATTAAAGGAAACATTTTTGAGGTGAATGGTCTTTCCGATGGGGTCTTGAGCGCCGAAAAGAGTTTTTGCGAGTTGGGAACCGATTACCGCTACGTGGTTGAATGATTGCGCATCAGCTTCGGTGAAGGGAGACCCTTTTGCCATCTCGAAATTCCGGACCGCAAAGAAGCTTGCGGTAACGCCTTCGAACGTGACCATCGTGTCGTTGTTTTCAAAAACGACTCCGCCCTGGCCGCGGACCTCCGCGGCGACTTTTGCGATAGAAGGGTCGCGTCCCAATGCAGCCAGATCCTGTGGCACGAGAGTTTTGATCACGATGCCCTGTGCCGCGGCGGGGGCAGAGAAGCGGGAACTTTGCGTTGAGCCTGGGATTGCGAATATAAGATTCGACCCCACGCTCTTCACCTGGTTCAAAATGAGCTGCTGCGCCGAAGAGCCGATGGACATCAAAAGGATCACGGAACCGATGCCAATCACGATCCCAAGCATCGTCAGGAATGAGCGCAGTTTGGCGTGCTTCAGTCCGCGGATAGCTGTTTGAATGGAATCTTTGATTTTCATGGATTTGTTTTCGTTGTCAGATCCTTCGCCTTTGGCTCAGGATGACCGCGCTCGGCGCATCAATGGCGCCGAGCGCGGTCATTTAAAGAATTCCTTTCCGTGCCTGTGTTTCATTCCGACCGACCCATCGGATTCTATGAGGCCGTCTCTGAGCTTGATCAAGCGGTCGGCGAAATCCGCGGTATATGTTTCATGCGTCACAAGAATGATAGTTCGCCCGGCGGAGTGAAGCTCTTCGAGGATTTCCATGATCTGCGCGCCCGATTTCGAATCGAGATTGCCCGTCGGTTCATCGGCGAAGACCACATTCGGATCGTTCACGAGCGCGCGCGCTATCGCAACGCGCTGCTTCTGCCCTCCCGAGAGCCGTCCTGCTTCGATGCCGATCTTTTCTTTGAGCCCGACGGACGCGACGGCTCGCTCCACTAGATTTCTTCTTTCCGCGGTCGGCACTCCTTCCGAATAGACGAGCGGCATCTCCACGTTCTCATAGACCGAGGAGCGCGAGAGGAGATTGAACGACTGGAATACGAACCCTATCTCTTTGTTCCGAATATGGGCTAGTTCCCTATCCGAAAGATCGTTCGTGCTTTTGCCGAGGAAAGTGTACGATCCGTTGGTTGGCCGCTCAAGAAAACTCAAAAGGTGCAGCAGGGTGGACTTGCCCGAGCCCGACGGTCCCATGATGGAAACAAACTCGCCCTTTTTGATCTCAAAAGAAACGCTTTGGAGCGCCACCGTTTCTGAACCGTCGTCGGCGTATGTTTTTCCAAGGTTTTTAACGGAAATCATAGATAAGCTGGTAAGCCTATAAGAAGTAAGAAGTAAGCTTATTTCTTACGAGCTTATTCCTTCTTGCTTTACTTCGTTTTCAGCCCAACATTCACTACTTTCTCCCCCTCGCTTACCCCCGACACGATCTCCACCCTTCCGCTCTGGTCGCGCACGCCCAAAGTGACCGGTACCTCTCTTGCCGCGCCATTTTCATATTTTTTGACGAAGGCGCCTGAATCATTTTGGATGATGGCGACCGCGGGAAGGATGAGCACGCCCGTCTTCTTCTTGGCCTTGATCGTGAGATTGGCAGTGAGCCCGCTCTTGAAACGCTGGTCGATTTTGTCGAAATTTATGGTCACTTTAAAGTTCACTACGCCGCCGATCACGGTTTCGGCCGGATCAATCTTTGTGACCTTGCCCGTGAAGGTTTCGCCGGGGAAGGCATCGAGGGTGATGTTTACGGGGTTGCCTGCCGAGATCTTCCCGATATCAACCTCCGGGACGTTCGAATCGATTTCGAGGTTGTCCAGAGAAACGACGGAGACGAGGATCGTGTTCGGCGACGCGATCTCACCGACTTTCGCGCCTTGCTTCGTGACCGTGCCGTTGATGGGGGAGCGGATTACGGTTTCCGCGAGCTGGGTTTCCACCACCGCGACATTCGCTCGCGCTTGCGCGACCGCTGCTTCCTGCGCGCGGATGTCCTCTTGCGTGGTGCCAGCGAGCTCGAGCGCGAGCTGATCCTGATTTTGTTTCACGACAATCTTCTGCGAGGCTATCGCTTGTGAGACGTTATTCACGTTCGTGATTGCCACGGACGTTTCCGATGCTGCCGTAGTAACGCTTGTCTTATACGCGGTGAGTGTGGCAGCGCTTAGATTGGGCGAATTCACGAGGGCGTTCATCAGGGTGTTTAAAAAGTTCAGCGTGACGTTAAGATGCGACGCCGCATTTTTGATGGCGTTGTCGAGCGCGTCCGGCGAGGCGTCAGCCGTCATCGTGTTGAACCCGGAGAGTTCGTTCTTCCAGGCGTTCAATTCGCCGCCCACGAGTACTCGCCCCGATTGCGCGTTGATCTGTATCTGCGAGTCGGCGACGGGAAAAGTGAGCTGAGGATTGATCATGTCGGCGTTCGTGAAGAGGGCGTTCACTTGGTTTCTCACCGCGTCGTTTGCTTTTGCGTAGGCGTCGTCGAGTATCGCGACCACGCCGTTATAGTCGTTCGCAAGGTCCTGCTTCGCTTTTGCTATCGCCGTTTGCGTGATCTGAATATTCTCCGGCCGCGTGCCTTTCTTTAAGGAGTCGAGTTTCGCTTGCGCGGCGTCCACGCTTGCCTGTGCTTGCCGGACCTGGGCTTTAAGCTGGCTTGCATCGAGTTCCGCGAGCGCCTCGCCTACGGTCACTTTTTCGCCAACGTCGACGTGCACGACCGCTATTCTCCCGGCCGTCTGGAAGCCCAGGTTTATATCCGACACGGGTGTCGTGTTTCCGGTCACGATGACCTCTTCGCTTATGTCGCCGCGCGCGGCAGAGATGAGCGTAGGAGCCGATTTATTTCCGAAGGCGTAATGATAGATGACTCCGCCCGCGGCAAGGACGACCACAAGCCAGATAATGTATTTTCTCATGAGGAATTTCATAATATGATTGTGATAAATTTCTAAATTCTAATATCGAAATCCGAAACAAATCCTATTTCTAAATTCTAAACTTTTTGTATTTATGATTTTGGCCATTCGGATTTATTTAGAATTTCGGATTTAGTGCGTCGGATTTTTCAGTGTATGGGATTCAAGGATCTCTTTCAATTTCTTCTCCCCGATGAAGAGGCCGATCAGTTTCCGCAAGATGCGCCGTAGCTCGCCTGCGTCATGCCCTCCGAGCTCTTTGAGCTTCCGGACGACGATATCCCTTTCGTCGATCGAGAAGATCTTTGCGAGCATCTTTTCGCCTTGTCGCGTGAGATACAAGGGGCTCCGGCGCCGGTCACGCGAATCTAGTCTGCGTTCGATGAACCCCTTTTTTTCGAGCGTCTGGATCACGGGCACCAAGGTCGCCGGCGTGAGCATCGTTTCCTTGCTCAGTTCGCTGAGCGTCCATTCATTATGCCTCACGATATTCAAGACGCCAAATCCAAGCGGATTGATGTGAAGGCGATAAGTCTTAAGCTGCCGGCCTATATCTTTCTTCACCGACCGCATGAAGAGCGCGCAGAGCATCTTGATCTCGAAGGCGACGGGGGAAAGTTTTTGCTTACCCATATTAGTTCGTATCCTAATTATATGCCCGAAGAATAGCATTGTCAAATAGCTGCTCGATTGTCCATTCGCCTTCTTTTTATGCCGAATCCCGAATATAATAGAGAAGTCATGGCGATGGCATCGAAGCCGAAAATCCTCCAGTGGACCCATCATGCTCGCGCGAAGATGCGGTTTTATAAGTTGTCCGAGCAGCGTGTGCGGAGCGTTTTGCATTCACCGAAGCGAGTGGAAGAAGGCGTGGCGCCAAAAACAATCGCCATGATGCAACCGACCTCGCTCAAAATGCAGTTTTTGAGCGAGGTCGTCCCGGCCGGAGCGAAGCGAAGAGCCGGGACCCATGAGATGAAAATTAATAGAGAGGTCGTCCCCGCGAAGGCGGGGACCCAGGAGATTAATAGCGAAGCCGTCCCGGGCGAAGCGAAGCGAAGACCCGGGACCCCGTCACTTTCAGCTGTATCGGGGTATGAGAAGGGAGGGCGACAGGAAACCTGGACACAGGAAATTTGGGTGATGGTCGAGGACCGCAAAGGCGAGCGCAAGGTCATCTCCGCCTGGCGGTATCCGGGACGGACGAAGCCCCGAAGTGAGGCCGTCTTAAGCCTCATGAAAAAAGAATACGGCGAATTTTCATCGAAGAAATAATCCGATTGCATCCTCATGAAAAAATTTGTTATTATAATAATTATCATTGGAATCGTTATAGCTTTTTGGATTTTACTCGCATTTTTTTCGACTGACTCGAGTAGTGCCCCCGTGCCTAACAACCCAATAACTATCAATAACCCAATAACAAGTCCGTCTATGATCATCACAAGCCCGTCATTCAATGACGGCGAAAACATTCCCGCGAAATTCACATGTAGTGGCGATCCGCCAGCTGGCGACATCAATCCGGAACTGCAAATCCAAAACGTGCCGTCCGAGGCGAGTAGCCTCGCACTCATCATGGACGATCCCGACGCGCCTTCTGGAGTTTTCACGCACTGGACCGCGTGGAACATTGATCCCAAGACCAAGGTGATTAAAGAAGAAAGTGTGCCGCCCGGAAGTATTGAAGGAAGGACTGATTTTAACCGCACGGGGTATGGCGGTCCATGTCCGCCTCCGGGTAAACCCCATCATTACCGCTTTAAACTCTATGCGCTTGATGCTACACTAAATCTAAAGTCTGGTGCGACGGTCAATATGCTCGCGGCAGAAATAAATAAGCATCTTATCGCAAAAGCGGAACTCGTAGGCCTGTATCAGCGATAACGAGTACGTGTCCAATACCCATATGAACAATAACGCTCGCACGGCATCGATCATTCTGCGCTGGGGTCTGGCCTTCGTCTTTTTTTACACTGCGGTCTCGAGCTTGCGGCATCCGGCGGACTGGGTCGGATTCTTCCCGCATTTTTTACGGACGATATTTTCCGATCACTTTTTACTCGCTGGCTTTTCCGCCGTGGAGATCATTTTGGCGGTCTGGCTCTTTATGGGGAGAAAGCTTTTGTGGTCCTCCGGGATCTCCGCCATCCTGCTCGCGGGAATTTTGATCTTTAACCTCGACGTCTTCGATATCGTGTTCCGTGACGTTGGTTTACTCTTCGCCGCGCTCGCGCTTTTCGAATTATCGAGGAGTAGCGCTCATAATAGTAACGTACCGTAGAAAAGATCGGCGACAATAGGGCAATCCCATTTTGGTTTCTAGATTAAGGTCGAGGACATGGTTGAGTAGTGTTAACCTTGGTAAATAAGTTTAAAGATAAAAAAATAACATGGGAATGATAGAAAGCAACAAAATAAGGATTTCGGGGAATGCAAAAAAATTCTATAAGTGCCACAAGACCGAAGTACAAAACCCAATCGTAAAGGTGGCGGTGTTTACTTTGAACTTACCGTGGACGTTATGCGGCTTGTTGCTTGGACTTTTATCATTTCCTGTTGGCATAAAGATCGAAGAAAATGGTTTCCTGATCGTTATGAAGGTAAAAAGGATATGGCTAAACGAGATTTTTATGCGGGATCGTGTGGTCGGCGCAACGGCGGGATCTCTCATTTTATTGAGCGATAAAGCCGAAAAATTTACCCGTGCTCACGAACGTATACATGTCCGGCAGTTTGAGACGAAACCGTTTTTCTTCCCTGTTTTATATTGTGTTGAATTAATCAGACACGGATATTTTAAAAATAAGTATGAAGAAGAGGCATATTGGTTGAGTCATCAATCTGTATGAAATTAGAAATCGGCATCGTGGGGCTCCCGAACGTGGGGAAATCGACTCTTTTCAAAATTTTGACGAAACAGGAAGTGAACGTCGCGAACTACCCATTCGCGACGATAGACCCGAACGTGGGGATCGTGCCGGTCCCCGATGAGCGGCTCGCGAAACTCGCGAAACTCAGCAGTTCAAAAAAAATCGTTCCGGCAGTCGTGGAATTCTATGACATCGCGGGGCTCGTGAAAGGCGCGAACAAAGGAGAGGGCCTCGGGAATCAATTTTTATCGCACATCCGCGACACGCAGGCAATCGTGCTCGTACTTCGCGTATTTCAAGATCCGGAAATAATCCACGTGGAAAATTCGGTTGATCCCTTACGTGATCTCGAGATTATCAATACGGAATTGATCCTCAAGGACCTGGAGTCGGTCGAAAAGAGGCTTGCAAAAGCGGAATCAGAGGCTCGCAGCGGGTCGAAGCAGGGAAGTGAAGATCGCGACATGCTTCAGAAGATAAAAGCGGCGCTCGAAGAAGGGAAATTGATCGGGGCCATGTCTGCGCGCGACGAATCATATTCCAATATTCTCAAGAATTTAAGAATGAAGGAGTTGAATTTGTTCACGGCGAAGCGCCAGATCTATCTTCTTAATGGTGAAAAGGAGAATGTGACAAGTGAATTGGTTGAAAAGATAAGGAGCTTAAACGGTGATTACATAGTTGTTAACCTCGCGAAGGCGACGCAGATCCCGGAGCTCATCAAAAAAGCCTACGAAGTTCTGGGATTGATCAGTTTCCTCACGACCGGGGAGGACGAAACGCGCGCCTGGACGATCGAGCGCGGGGCGAAAGCGCCCGAGGCGGCCGGCGCCATCCACACGGACTTCGAAAAGAAATTCATCCGCGCGGAGGTCATCAATTGTGAGAAGCTCTTGGAGCTCGGCGGTCCTTCGACGGGTTCGACAAGCTCACCGCAGGCTGGCTCAGGAGCTAACGCCTGGAACCAGGCGAAACAGAAGGGGCAGATACGGCTCGAAGGGAAAGACTATGAAGTAAAAGATGGAGATGTTTTGGTGGTGCGTCACGGATGAAATTTAGTTGACAAGACAGCTCGGGTATGGTATTCATCACAGGAGGAGGAGGGACCATGAATGTCCAAGACACCTTGCATACCGAGACCATCCGGCTACACAACGAATCCGCATCCAGGGAACCGAAGTACTTGGCGGCCGTGGCGGGTCTGAATGCGCTCTATTGCAGCCTTCACGACAACTATCGGCGGGAAGGAATTCCCGATGACGTTATGAGGGGGGCGCTGGAACTAATTGAAGGTGCTGTCCGGCGGGTGCTTGCTGTGAGTTCCAGTTGAATCAGGAATCCGTCGTAGACAGGGACTGCCACTTGGCCGGTCCCTTTTTTACGAGCGCCGATCCAAGGCGTTCCCTAGCGTTTCGTCGTCCGCGAACTCGATCTCACCGCCCGTGGGGAGCCCTCTTCCCAGGCGGCTTATTTTTTTGGTGAATTGTCCGAGCTCTTTCGTGAGCATTGACGCGTGGAAATCGCCGATACTTGTCGGATTCAAAGCTAGAATGATCTCGGTCGCTTGTCCCTTAAGTTCCTTTTGCACGAAGCTCTTCAATCCTTGCAGGCGCAGCTTTTGCCACTCCTGAAGCAGGCCGGTCTTGGGGATCGGTCCGAGTATCAAATAGCGGCCGTTGAAGCGCTCGGTGTTTTCGAGGGACATCAGATCGGTTTCTTTTTCGACGATCGCTATGATGTCTTTCCGGCGCGCTGGATTCTTGCAGACATCACAAAGACCTTCTTTGTTTTGATGCACAAAAAAACACCGCGCGCAGATCTTCACTCCGCGCAAGCCGTCAATGTCTTTCGCTAGGCTTCGGATCGCTTCCTCACCCTGTTCCACGAGAAAAAAAGCGAGTCGTGTCGCCTGGCGTGGTCCTATCGAGGGGAGTTCTGCCAATTCTCGGGCAAGCTTTCTGATAGCTTCGGGCAGTTTCGATGTCATGCTATTAGCTTTGAGCTTATAGCTTTTAGCTTTTAGTGTAAACGTGATGCCAAGCCCTAAAACCTAAAAGCTAACAGCTAACAGCTAACAGCTTATTATATTTCCACTTCCTGGGTTTGGAATCTCGTGTCAATGCTCTTAAAGGTCACGCGCTCGGAATCGAAGTGTAGTTCGACCTCTCCTATCGCTCCGTTCCTGTGTTTCGCGATGAGGATTTTCGTCACGTTCTCGCTCGGCCCATTCATGTCGTTTTGATCGCGATCTTTTCGATAGATGAACATGACGACGTCGGCGTCCTGTTCGATGGAGCCCGAATCGCGGAGGTCGGAGAGGCGGGGGATTTTGTGGTCTCTTTGCTCTACGCCGCGGGAAAGCTGGGAAACGGCAAGCACGGGGATCTTGAGCTCGCGGGCGAGAGCTTTGAGGCTGCGCGAGATTTCGGTGACCTGAGCCACCATATTGTCGCTATTCGTGCGCGGGCGGACGAGTTGGAGATAGTCCACGATCAAAAGGTCGAGGCCGTGTTCCACCTGGAGGCGCCGCGCCATCGAACGCATCTGCACGATGTTGAGCGAAGGCGAATCGTCGATGTAGATGGAGGCCTTTGAGAGCCGGTTAAGCCCGCCTTGGAGCATTTGGAATTCCACGTCCTCTTTGATCCGCCCCGTGAGGATGTGCCAGAGGGGTACTTGTGATTCGGCGGAGAGAATGCGGTCGATCACCTGCTCCCGCGACATTTCAAGCGAAAATATTCCCACGATGTACCCCTTGAGCCCCGCGTTCCGAGCGATGTCCAAGGCGAGCGCTGTCTTTCCCGTAGATGGCCGCGCGCCGAGCACGATGAAATCCGATTTCTGGAGTCCGGAGAGCTTGTTGTCTAGCGTGAAAAATCCCGTGGGTATCCCGCGGAGCCTTTCGCCGCCCGCGTGGAGTTTATCGATCCGCTCGTAAGCGTTCTTCAGTTCGTCCTTCACCGCCAGGAAATTTTGCGGCATTGACCTCTGCGAGATCGAAAAAAACTTTTGCTGGATGTCATCCATGAGATCTTCTATCTCATGCGACGGCTCGAAGACGTCTTCCGTGATCTCCGCGGAGGCGCGGATGAGGTCTCGCAGAACTTTTTTATCTTTTATCGACTTCGCGTAGCTTGTGACATGGGACGCTGTCGTCACGCGATTCACGAGCTCCGCGAGGTATCCCGAGCCGCCGATATCCTTCAAAAGTTCTCTTTCCTTAAGACGATTCGTGAGGGTGAGAAGATCGATTGGCTGGCGCTTCTCGTAAAGCTCAAGGATCACTTCGTAAATTTTTTCATGGGCCGGAGAATAGAAATCTCTTGGAACCAAAAGGTCCGCGACCTTGAAGATCGCGTTCTTGTCGATCAAGATGCTCCCCAAGACCGCCTGCTCGGCTTCGAGGTTCTGCGGCGGGATTTTTAGCGTCGACTTCTTGATTGGCATAGATTTATATTCGTCATAATTTTGCGAGGAGCCTGTGGGGTCCCGGCTCGCGGGCCGGGATGACGAAGGCAAATAAAATTTCTAATTATTTGCCTTCGTCAATTTTTTCGGAGGCATTTCCCGGTTGTCATCCCGGCGGAGGCCGGGATCCATGCTTTAAAAGAATTTTTCGTTGTACTCAAGATGCTCATTACTTCCCGTGCCTTTTATAGAATATCGTAAACCCTCTATTTCCTTTCGCAAGGCGTCAGACTGCGTAAACTGTTTATTAGCTCTGAATTGCTGATATTGCCCAAATTTCTCGATAGCTTCTTGTAGATTCTTGATAGGACGTTCCATTGGCACCTCCAATGACAAGCCAAGAATATTGTCGAATTTCCTCGCAAGCTCCAGTTTTTCAACGGCCGATAAGGCGCTACGCAACATTTTTTGCATAACCGAGAGAGCTATCGGGATATTGAGATCATCATTGATCGCGTCCAAGTACGCGTCTTCGGTTTCTTTAAACAACCCCTCATCGCGTTTTTTCTGATGACCAACCGATTGCCGGAGGTAAGTGAGTGTTTCGAGTTGCTGATATAGGTTTTCCAGTCCGTTTTTCGCCGCGTCCAAACTTTCCCATGTGAAGTTGAGCTTTGTGCGATAATGCGCGCCGAGCACAAGGTAGCGGAAGATCAGGGGGTTATACCCCTTTTTTTCTATATCAGAAAGGGTAAAAAAATTTCTCTCTGACTTTGCCATTTTCGATTGATCGATAAGCAAGAATTCCCCGTGCATCCAGATATGTGCAAGCGGCACGCCGTAGGCCGCCTCCGACTGCGCGATCTCGTTCGTGTGGTGCGTGCCGATGTGGTCGACGCCGCCCGTGTGAATGTCGAATGGCTGCCCCAAGAAATGCCGCGAGATCGCTGAGCATTCGATGTGCCAGCCCGGGAATCCTTCGCCCCAGGGCGACGGCCAGTGGAGAAGATGATGCTTGAACCTCCCTTCGAGCTTGAACCAAAGAGCGAAGTCGGCCGGATTGCGCTTTTCTTTGTCGATCACAACTTCATCGCGCGCCCCGACTGTTTTTTCTTCAAGCGATTGGCCGGAAAGTTTCCCGTAATTTTTGAATTTACTGACGTCGAAATAGACCGCGTTCGCAGTTTGATAGGCGAACCTTCTTTCAAAAAGGGTTTCGATGGCGGCGATCTGCTCTCTCACGAACTTTGTCGCCGGCGCGATGATGTCCGGTTTTTCTATGTTCAGTTTTTTGAGATCTTCAAAAAAAGCATCCGTATAAAATTGCGCGATCTCTTCGACTGATTTCTTTTTCTCGCGCGCTTCCTTGTCGAGCTTATCGTCGCCCGTGTCGGAGTCGCCGGTCAAATGCCCCACATCCGTGATGTTCATCACCCGCCTTACCTCGTGGCCGTTGTACTTAAGCGTCTTTAGAAGAATATCCTCGAAGATATAAGTGCGGAGATTGCCGATATGGGCATAGTTGTAGACGGTCGGCCCGCAGGTATAAAGCCCGACCCATTCCTTGTGAATTGGCCGCAATTCGTCTTTTTTGCGCGAGAGCGTGTTGTAGAGCTTGATCATGGATAAATCTTATATCTGATATCTCAAATCTCAAAGCTTCCATCGTCACGCTGAGCTTGGAGCCCGTCCCCGCCCCCGCCGGAGCCTGCCCTCGACTATGATCGGGGGCGGGGATAGACTCCGGCGGGGAAAGAATCTTATTACGACCAGGATCCTTCGCAAGGCTCAGGATGACATTACAAATCCTATGCACCATGAACCATGCACTATGCACTATGATCTATGATCTATGATCTATGAACCGTCTACGGGTGAAAATAAGAGGCGCCGCCGATGATGATGTAGGCTACGAGACAACCTCAATCAGGCCGGCGTTCAATGCGAACGCGCTAATTATCAGCTCAGTCGCGTTGCCGAAGGTGGCGTTCAAAAGTCCGCCGAGCGCGGGACCGGTATGAGCCGATAACTTCTCGGTTGCCTCGCCGATGTACTTTGCGAGCGGAACGATGGCGACGGCGGAGAGGAAAAACAATGTTATGGGGGAGAAATGCAGAAGCTGCGCTCCGAGCGTGATCGGTATGAAGATCAGTAATCCGAGAAAGAATCTATTCATAGCTTTTAGCTGTTAGCTTTGAGCTTTTAGTATTGCGAGCTTCACTAACACCTAACACCTAAAAGCTAAAAGCTGGCAGCTAGTTCAGATCCAATCTTTTTTCTTGAAATAGATGAAGAGAGTGACCATCGCGACTCCCATGACGCTCAAGATGATCCAGAACGATCCGGGTATGTTGATGAGGGGTGTGTCACGCGTGTTCATGCTGAAGATCGCGGCGAGAAGCATGAACGGGAAAGTGAGGAAGGAGAGTGTTGTGAACGTTTTCATCACCTCGTTTATCTTGAGGCTCATCAGTTGATTGTTCGTGTCCTCAAAGTCGCTTATCGCGTCGCGGTAGCCATCCACTTGGTCGATGATCTTCAGATGGTCGCCGATCAGGTCCTCAAGATACACCCGCGCTTCTTTTCCCCAGAATTTTACGCCGTTTCCTAGGAGCGATTTGAGGATCGGCCCTTGGTGGCGCACGACGATCCGGTATTCGGATATGTCCCTTTTGAGGCGCGACACTTTCTTGAGCACGCTTTTCTCGTCATCTTTGAATAGCTCATTACCGACCGCCTCGGTTTTCTCCCGGACGTGGCGAAGCTGGCGTTCCTGGAAATTAAAGAGCGCCTCGATGATCTTGTACGTAAGCTTGAAGGAATTCTCGTCCGTCTTGTCTTTGAGGTTCGTCAGAGCCTCCACGTCTTCGTAGTGCACCGTAATCACGTGATTTTTCGTAATGACGAAATCTATTTCCGTGCGACGCGAGGTTTCCTCCTTGGGGTCGTACACCGGGAAATAATAGATGAGATATAGATAGTGATCGTAGGCCTCGACGTGCGACCGCGCCGACGGCTCCCCGAGCTCCTCGATGATGACGGGGTGGAGATGGAGTTTTTTCCGAAGCCATTCGAGGTCGTTTTTCGTGGGGTTGGGCACGTCGATCCATTGCGCGCCCGATCGTATTACCGAGAGGAATTGTTTGGAGGATTTCGCCAAGCTGGGCATACCAGGTAGTAGAAATTCGACAGTATTTAAATTACCATTGACCTTTTGTTTTGATTGTTTATTTGCCAAGAGATAATTCGTTGCGCTTTTATTCTTCATTTGCCAAGGGCATTCGAGTCGGACATTGCTTATCCCCAATCGAATTTTCACTCCCTAGCATGAAATAATTATAGCCGATTTGAACGCTGTGGCAACATAAACGTACGCCGATTCTGAGGCTAATATATCTTTTGCCATATGCTGTTTTTGATGATAGTGTCTCTTATATATCAAGGAGCAATGGCAATGATTATAACGCCCGAGGAGCACGAAAAAGAGCGGCTTTTATTCGAAGCAGAGCGTAAGCGCGTACCAGAGCTCTTCCTGCGCGCCCCGATGATTGATGACGACTCGTTCTTGCGCCGGGTCGGTATCGATAACGTTTTCGGTGATCGCCCCGTCGGTTATCTCAAATTATTGCCGCAGGATTTCATCGTCGAAGAAATATCTCGGGACGGCTTGGTTCACGATGTCGGCCTCGATGCCCTTCGGCCGGCAGAGGAAACTGAAGGAGCGACTTACTATGCCGATCTCGTGAAAATAGGCATTGGAACGCTTGAGGTCAAGGCCCAGCTTGCCGAATCGCTCGGGATCGAAGAAAAAAATATTGGGTACGCGGGGATCAAGGATCGCCTTGCTCTCACCTCTCAAGTGGTGAGCATACGCGGGCTTGCTGATCCCAAGAAACTTCAGAATGTGGTTGCCGATAATTATTTCCTCAAAAATCTGCGCCGCGGTAAGGGAGTTGTTGCGAACGGCGATCTCCGAGGAAACCGCTTTACCATAACGCTTCGGACCGCCGAACCGATAAGCGCGGCGGTTAAAAACGAGATGAATCGGAAACTGGACGAGGCGAAGGAAGACGGCTTCTGGAATTTTTTTTATTTTCAACGTTTCGGCACTCCGCGGCTCATCAGTCATTTGCTCGGTCTCCTGCTTTTGAAGGGAAAATACGAAGAGACAGTTAAAACCTTTCTCACATATCGCGGCACACGAGAACTCCCTTACTTCACGATGATTCGCGATGAGATTGAGGAAAAATGGGGAGACTGGCGGGGAATCAAGACGATTGTAGATCGTTTTCCCTATCATTTCCACCTTGAGCGCACGTTTATCGATCATCTCGTAGAACACCAAAAAGATTTTCTGGGCGCACTTCATACGCTTCCCGATCAAGTGCGTCTCTGGATGTACGCTTATGATTGTTTTCTTTTCAACTGCAAGCTTTCCGAGTTGATCGGCAAAGGAGAGGTGCCGCTAACGCTCCCGCTCATTACTTCGTTCAAGCCGGAGGATTGGAAGCCCTACCAGTCTTTTCTCGAGGCTGACGGCGTGCGGCTCCCTAGCCGTTCCTACAGAGATTTCCCGTTCATCCGCGTTGAATCGCGGAAGTGGCCGACGCTCCAGCATCTCGAAATCCACAACGCGGTTTTTGAGGGCCGTCTGGCCATTTTCGCGTTCTCTCTGCCCAAGGGCTCATATGCCACGAGTTTTCTCATGAACTTTTTTGTCCTTGCCTCGGGATTGCCGATCGTGCCCGGAATTTCTACTGGACCTGTGGATGCGAAGCAGGTGCTCAACATAGGAACGCTTACGCCGACTCTTGAGCGCTTTAAAACCGTCCTCGACCGGCGCCGGGCGGATCTCGACGGGGTGATCGCCGAAGAATGAACCACCGCCGCCCTAGAGCGGTGGCATCTCAACCGCAGTGCCTCGCGCGTGGGCGGCGGTGGTTCATCCTCGCGCCTGCCTGCCGGCAGGCAGGGAGGCGAGGATCCACGTCCTATTAGCTCCCCACCTCAATTCGTCCCCGCCCTTATGGGCGGGGCACTCTTGCAGGGGAAACATAAAAAAACCGGCGAATCATACTGCGACTCCCGGTTTCTGTTTTTATCACCTCCTTTTTGGTGATTTTGCGTGTTGGTTACTTTGTGGCAACCGCGGCGGTTGGAATTTCTTCCGCCGCCCAGTCGCCCCCGGCGTAGTGCAGCCGGCACGAGGGTTGCGCGGCAGCGGCGTCATTCCGCTTGCCGCAGTTCACTGTGTGCACTATCATCGCTCCACTGTCCTTCAGAGGGTTGGCCCACACGTCCACCTGATCGAAAACGGTGGATATGAGGTTGTTGAAGACATCCCAGGACCCTTGCCCCATTCGCTTCTCTGTACGCTTTTCCGTCCTCGCCCGCTCCCGTTCCGTGTACTCGAGTACGAGGCGGACCGGAGATTTGTGCGGACGGTCAAGCAGAGAAAAGTTTGTCAGGATGAACCCCGCCGAATGCAGTTCGCCGCCCAACCCCTTAATGCTGACGCGGAGGTCGGCTAGGCCATCGGGTCCGAAGACAGGACAACCGGAATCGGCCACTTCGGGTGTCCGATCCTTGTCCCTGCCGGCAATCTGCCGAACTGCATACGCATTCCGACCGAGCGCCTTGGCCTCCAAGACCCGTTTTTGTTCTAACTGTTCGGCACGCTCAAAGTCCCTTTCCACCGTCTGGATGCCGAACTGCTCGAACTCCCGTCGCCAATAGTCGTTCACGTTGACCTTGACGAGGATAACGATCGGGCGCGGGGCTTTCGGCCATACTTTTGGGTTGGTGTGATTGTCACACTTGCCGGCTTCTTTCCGGCATCGTGCGGTTCCATCAGCTATACCAACTGGACACGCTACGAAGGGCATATGCCCCCTTTCCGGCCCTATGGGCCAACATCAATATTTGCTGGTTACATTATAGCATGCTTTCTCTATATATGTCAAGCACACTTTAACCCTTATTTTATAAGCGTTTTTGGCGTTTAAGCCGCCTTTCTCAAAGCGGAGATTCTACCCTCAATCAATCGTTTTCAATAGCGGAGATTAGCCTTGCCTCGAACCTAAGCGGGAGGGCGTTCACAAGGGCGGAAGCTTTGTCTTTGAAAACAGCTCTCGCAGGCAGTGCAATTATTAATTATTATTTTTTATAGCGGAGGTTTTCTCTTTCCGAGGGGTTCTCGGAGCCGCGCGAGCTTGGTTCCCGCCAATGGGCGGGATCGCGCGGCGAGAGGAGAGGTCTGACCTGCCGCTGGAGCGGGGCAAGGCCGTCCCTCGGAAAGAGAAAACCGGAGCGGTGTTGGCAATCTCTTGACATGATTGCCAATGGGGCTATAATGACAGGTGAAATGAACGACAGGAGCTCGAAAATCTTGGAAGCCGCAATAGAGGAGTTTATCGGTTCCGGCGAGCCCATCAGTTCTGGGCGGCTTTATGAACATTATAAATTCGGCATCAGACCAGCCATGATACGCCTTGAACTTGAAAAACTTTCCGAGGAAGGTTTTCTTGAACAGCCACATCATTCGGCCGGAAGGGTGCCGACCGACCGCGGGTATGAATTTTTCGCCGAGCGGGCTTTAGGAGCAGAAGACGAACAACGGCCCGCCGAGGGCGAGGTGCGTAAAAGGCGGCAAAGTGCGGTTCTCGAGAGGACATTGCACAATATTCTCGCGCGGCATGCGTGGCCCGAGTTCGTCGAGGAATTGTCTTCGGAGTTACAGCTGCTGGGTATCGCGAGCGAGCCGAAGCGCAAGTCTCTCTATAAAGAGGGGCTTGACAGCCTTATTGAGAATTTAGAGTGGTCCACCGATGAGGAGATAAAATCTGTGATCCGAGATTTTGTGGAGATAGATGAGCGCCTTTCTCGTATCGCGGGCAGGTTCGCCGACGGAGAGCCCCAGGTATTTATAGGGAAGAAAAGCCCGATCACGCGCAGTGAAAATCTGTCGGTCGTGATGCGTGGCTGGGAGTCCGGCGGCACGAGTATGCTCCTTCTCGCAATCGGCCCGAAGCGGATGGATTACAGGAAGACGCTTAGGGTTTTTAAGAATTTGTAAATTATTTGTCATCCTGACGAAGGTCAGGATCCACGCTCCCAAAAATATTTTGGAAGCATGGACCCCGGCCGGAGCCTGTCCTGATGAAGATCAGGGCCGGGGCGACACAAACAAAATGGCAGAAGAAAATAATAAAAAAAGTGATTCCGAGGAATTGAACGAAAAGCTCGCTGCCTGCGAGAAACAGCGGGACGAGTATCTCGCTGGGTGGCAGAGGGCCAAGGCGGATTTCATAAATTATAAAAAGGACGAACTGAAGCATTTCGAAGATGTTGCGAAATACGCGAACGCGGAGTTGATGATGGACCTGATCGGGATTCTTGATAATTTCGATCTCGGCCTGCGGCAGCTTGAAAAGGCTGGGCCAGTGGAGAAGGGGATCTATATGATCCGCACGCAGATGGAAGACATTTTGAAGCGCCGGGGGCTTGAGCGGGTAAATGTAAAAGTTGGCGAGCCCTTTGATCCTATGATTGCCGAAGCAATCGCCTCAGCCGAATCCGATAAGCCGTCGGGGACGATTCTTGAGGAAATAGAACCGGGATATAAACTTTATGATAAGATCATAAGACCCGCGCGCGTAAGGGTGGCAAAATGACCGCGCAGCGGTCATCCCAGCGAAGGCTGGGATCCACGCTTCCCTAAAGACAAATTATAAAACAACACCATGCCAAAAATTTTAGGAATCGATGGGAATCCCGTAGCAAAACTCATTGCATTCGTTTGCTACGGGACAGGCAACAAACATTACAAATAACTTATTTAAAACCACGCCATGAGCAAAATAATTGGTATAGACCTTGGCACCACTAACTCGGCGGTCGCCGTGATGCAGGGCGGCGAGCCGCAGATCCTTGAGAATACAGAAGGCAACCGCACAACGCCTTCGATCGTCGCCGTGTCGAAATCGAACGAGCGCCTCACCGGGCTTTTAGCGAAGAGGCAGTCGATCACGAATCCAAAGAACACGATCTATTCGGTGAAGCGCCTGGTGGGCCGGAAATTTTCTGACCCCGAAGTACAGCGCGACAAGACGTGGCTTCCCTATGATATCCAGGCGAGCCCCGCGGGCGGAGTGGAAGTGAAGATGGGGGACCCCTCGATAGGCTCGGGGCAGGCAAAGTGGTATTCGCCGGAAGAGATATCATCTTTTATTCTCGCAAAGCTCAAAACCGACGCCGAAGCGAAGCTCGGAGAAAAAGTGGACGAAGCGGTCATCACCGTGCCCGCGTATTTCGATGACTCGCAGCGGCAGGCGACAAAGAACGCCGGCGAGATCGCCGGGCTCAAAGTGCGCCGTATTTTGAATGAACCGACCGCCGCGGCGCTTGCCTACGGTTTGAACAAGCAAAAAAACGAAAAGATAGTCGTCTACGATTTCGGCGGAGGTACGTTTGATATCTCGGTGCTTGAAGTGGGAGACGACACGGTTGAGGTCAAAGCCACGGGAGGCGATACGCACTTGGGCGGCGACGACTTTGACAAGCGCATCAACGAATTTCTCGTCGCGGAATATAAGAAACAGGAGGGCATCGACATCTCGAAGGACCCCTTGGCGCTGCAGCGGCTCAAAGAAGCCGCGGAACGCGCGAAACACGAACTTTCGACGGCGCTCGAGACGGAGATCAATCTGCCCTATGTCACATCGGACGCCGCCGGTCCGAAGCACTTCTTGATGAAGCTCACGCGTGCGAAGCTCGAAAGCTTGGTGAAGGACTACATTGACCGCTCGGTCGTGCTCACACGCGAGACCGTGACCGCAGTGGCCCCGAAGGGCGCCGGTTTCAAGCTCACGGACATCAACGAAGTGATCCTTGTGGGTGGCCAGACGCGCATGCCCGCAATGGCCGAAGCAGTGAAAGCTCTTTTCGGCAAAGAACCGCACAAAGGCATCAATCCCGATGAGGTCGTTGCGATTGGAGCGGCGATCCAGGCGGGAATTCTTCAGGGGGACGTGAAAGACATCCTGCTCCTCGATGTCACCCCTCTCAGCTTGAGCATAGAAACCTTGGGCGGCGTGGCTACCCCGATGATCCAGAAGAATACCACCGTGCCGACCGCGAAGACACAGACATTTTCTACCGCCGCGGACAACCAGACTTCGGTTGAAGTGCACGTGGTGCAGGGCGAGCGCCCGATGGCATCGGACAATAAGACGCTCGCGCGTTTCATTCTCGACGGCATACCGCCGTCGCCGCGCGGCCTGCCGCAGGTAGAAGTGACGTTTGACATCGACGCGAACGGGATCCTTAACGTATCCGCAAAGGATAAGGCAACGAACAAATCACAGTCCGTGAAAGTGGAGGCGTCGACAAGTCTTTCGAAGGATGAGATAGAAAAATTAAAGAAGGAAGCGGCGGAGCATGCCGTGGAGGACGTGAAGAGGAAAGAGCTCGCGGAAACCCGCAACCAGGCGGATGCCACGGTATATCTTGCCGAAAAAGCTCTGCGTGACGCGGGCGACAAAGTTCCCGTGGACGTGAAGGAGTCCATCAATCAAAAGATCGAGGCCCTCAAGAAAGCTAAAGAAAGCGACAGTCTCGACGCCTTGAAGTCCGGGCTTGCGGAGCTTTCCGCCGAGGTTCAAAAAATCGGCCAGGCGTTCTATAATAAAGAGAACAATCAAGAAAATGATAGAAGGCAAGATCGGCCAACTCCCGAGCCAGAACCTGGTTAGACAAGTTAATATCGAATCGCCCTGGCGGCATGCCAATTTTTGGAAGCCGATAATTCTTGACGCCGTGACGATAGCCTCGGCGCTCGGCGTGGGATACGCCTTCTCGCGCTACCTTGAGAACGCCTTGATGGTCCAGTGGCTTCTCGTGGCGCTTGGCCTTTATGCGTCCCTCTCCGCGCTCCATGTGTTTTTCACTAAAACATTTGGACATCGATTTACCGTGCTTGTGCTCGAGGCAATCGGGATCCTCGTTTTCTTTTACCGGGCGGATGTGCGGCTCCTTGGAATTGCCGCGGCGATCATCGCGTTCTTCTGCTCATGGGGATACGTGGCTGGCATGTATCAGCTTGATAACGGGTTGGACGTGAAATTCTTCCGCGCGGCCGCGCCCTTCCTCAGGAAGTTTACGACGGCGATGGTGCTCGCGCTTATCGTGATTTTTATCTCGCAACGGAATCAGGATCTCCTTTTCGTTTCTAAGAACAATTTCCAGGTGTTTTTCGACTGGGTGGCCGGGTTCGCGAACAGATTTTATCCGGAGGTAACTTTCAATGCCTCGTGGAGCGAGCTGGCTCGGAGCCTCGCGCGGCTTGAGCTTAATAATAGCGGGAATTTCAAGAATCTTCCGGCGTCAAGCCAGGAACCGCTCCTTCTCCAGGCCGCGGAACAGATCACAACGACGTTTTCGAATGCGGTTGGTAAGCCCATCGCGCCAGACGAGCCGACGGGCAACGTAGTATACGATTTTATCGTGGGCAAGCTGCAAAAATTGAAGGAACAATTCAAAAATTGGTTCGTGCTCACCTGGGCGCTTGTGATTTTCCTTGTGATCCGCGGATTCGGTTTGATATTCTACTGGCTCGCGGCCATGCTCTCGTTCGTTCTTTATCAGATACTATTGGCGTCGGGATTCATCCATATTATTGGCGAATCGCGGACGCATGAGGTGATTGTCTATTAGCTTATAAATAATTTATTAAGTTTTTAGACCCGAGATTTAAGGTTTACAAGATATGATTAAAGAATAAAATGCATTCATAAATCACAAATCTTATCTCTTAAGTCCACTAAAAAATGAAAGATTATTACAAAATATTAGGCGTCGCCAGGGGTTCTTCCGCGGAGGACATCAAAAAATCCTACCGGAAACTCGCGCATCAATATCATCCCGACAAAACTGGCGGTGACGAGAAAAAATTCAAGGAGATCAACGAGGCCTATCAGGTTCTTTCCGATAAGACGAAGCGGGCGCAATATGATCGCTTTGGCACCGCGGAGCAGATGGGAGGCTTTAATTGGGGCGGCCAGGGCCAGGGATTCGGCCAGGGGCCGTGGAGCGGCGCGAATGTCCACTGGGAAGGGTCTGGTTTTCCGGGGGAAGGCCAGGGTTTCGGAGACATGGGCGATATCGGCGATATTTTCGAGACGTTCTTCGAGGGGCTGGGCGTGAAGCCGCGCCGCCGGACTTATGAGCGCGGATCGGATCTTGAGTTTGTGGAGGAGATCACGCTCGAGGAAGCGTTTCGGGGAGTCATAAAGAACATCAGGATTGATGCGTTCGCGCGCTGCGAAACATGCAAGGGCCAAGGAGCCGATCATAAGGCGGGATTTGCCACCTGTTCCGTCTGCGCCGGACAAGGAGAAATAAAAGAGAACCGCCGGACTTTCTTCGGCAGTTTTTCGCAGGTGCGGCCCTGCGAGAAGTGTTACGGGACTGGCCAAATTCCGAACAAGGCCTGTGCCGTCTGCAAAGGTTCGGGACGGATCAAAGCAGAGCGTGAGATCAAGGTAGAGATTCTGCCGGGCATCGAAGATGAGCAGCTTATCAAAGTCAAAGGCGCGGGAGAGGCCGGTGAACGCGGTGCGTCCATGGGCGACCTCTACGTGCGTGTGAGGGTGCGGCCTCATCAGACATTCGAGCGCCGCGGGGCGGATCTTGTAGTACGGAAAGAATTGAGAGTATTCGACCTTCTTATGGGCCGTAAATTGGAAGTACCGACGATAAGCGGCGGAAAGATCTCGGTCGAGATCCCCGCGCAGTTCAATTTGAAAGATAATCTGCGGATCCCAGGCGAAGGCATGCCGCGTTTCGGGAGTTTTGGCAGGGGAGACCTACTAGTGAACTTCATCATCAAGGCGCCGAAGAAGCTGGGTCCGAAGGCAAAGAAAATCCTTGAGGAAATCGAAAGAGAAGAGTAGTTACGTACGGGTGCCCCCACTAAGCCCGTCCGCCTTTGGCGGAGAATCGAATCCCGTGTCCCGGCACGGGACAGGCTCTAGCTCAACTGCTTACGGCTGGCAGCGAGGTGAAAATGAAAGTAATCAACTATATTCCGTGCATCGTGCCCCCACTAGGAATCGAACCTAGGTCAACTGCTTAAAAGGCAGCTGCTTTGCCATTAAGCTATGGGGGCACGATGCACATAATCCAATTGCGATCACTTTCATTTTCAACGAGCGAACCGATGGATAAGGCGAAGCCTTATTAAAGGCAGCTGCTTTACCATTAAGCTATGGGGGCGATTTCAAGAGTAATCGTACTAAATTTATTTGCAGAAATCAAAGTAGGGAGCATAATTGCTTTTTGCTATAATGAACCCATGATCAAGATCGAGGGCAATGATATCCTGCGCGGGGGAGAAAAAATAGGCTGGATAGAGGGAAATGACGTTCGCGCGCACGACGGCAAGAAGTTGGGCTATTTTGAAGGGAACCATGTCTATAACAGTTTGGGTGAGAGGGTGGCCTATATCAACGGCGACCATCTTTTTTCGCAGGGCGGCAGCGAGATGAAAATGCATCTCGAAAAGATAAACGAAGAGATTGTGGGAGGCGTGCTTCCCGAAATCGGCAAGTGCGCGATTTACGTTTTATTGGATTAGTGAATTTAGCATTTGTCATCATGAGCCGCGAGGCGAAGGATCTTGAGATCCCCTGCCTGCCGGCAGGCAGGTTCGCTCACGCTCAGAATGACATATTGTCGCGATAGACGACATTTTTTAATTTATTTGGTAAAAGTAAGGCATAGTGATCATTCTCAAATTCTTGAGAATTTGAGAATGATATTTTCATGGAAAAACTGTATAAAGCTTTGCCGGAAGCCCCTGGCGTCTATCTAATGAAAGACGGCAAAGGCCGTTTACTTTACGTCGGCAAGGCGGGCAACCTAAGGCGCCGCGTGTCGAGTTATTTTCTGCTTGCCCGCCGACTTGTCCGCCGAAACCTCGGTGAAGGCGGAAGCTTTAGCAAAGGAGGGCGCCTAGACGCGCGGATCCAGAAGCTGGTAAACGAGATCAAAAAAATTGATTATCGCGAGACCGATACCGCGCTCGAAGCGTTGATCCTCGAAGCTGAGCTTATCAAGAAGCTTGCGCCGCCGTACAATGTCCGCGAAAAGGACGACAAGAGTTTTTTATACGTTGAGATCACAAAAGAGAAATTTCCGCGCGTACTGCTTGTGCGGGGAAGGGACGTGAGTAATGGAAAGAGACTTGCACTGAGCAGGGGCGAAGTGTTCGGGCCGTTCACGTCCGCTTCGAGCGTCCGTGAAGCTCTCCGCATCTTGCGGAGGATTTTTCCTTGGAGCACGCATCCCTCGACTGCGCTCGGGACAAGTCCTTTGACTACGCTCGGGACAGGTCCTTCGACTACGCTTGGGACAGGTGACCTTGCGAAATCAAAGAAATCAGCCCGGGTTTACCATGAGCGAGGTCAAAGGGTTTACCCTGAGCCGGGTCGAAGGGCCTGTTTCGATTACGAAGTGGGACTTTGTCCGGGGACGTGCATTGGCGCCATCACAAGGGAGGAATATGCAAAGAACATCAAAAACCTCATACTTTTATTTGAAGGAAAAAAGAAAAAAATATTGAGAAATCTTGAAAAAGATATGGCCGCTGCGAGCGCGGCGCTGGAATTCGAGAAAGCCGAAAAGCTGCGCCGCCGGACCTTCGCCTTGCAGCATATTCGCGACATCGCGCTTATCAACGATTCCGAAAGTCAATTGTCATTGGTCAGCGGTCAAAAGTCATATCGTATCGAGGGCTACGATATCTCTAATATATCGGGTACCTCCGCCGTTGGTTCGATGGTGGTATTTACAAATGGAGTACCAGACACCCACGAATACCGGAAGTTCAGAATAAAAACAATCGTCGGTTCAAATGACGTGGGAATGCTCCGGGAGGTGTTGCAACGTCGGTTCGCCCGCCTTCGCCAAGGCTTCGGCGGACAAGCACGCGCGAGCGGAGACCAATGGCCGCTTCCTCATCTGATCTTGATTGACGGCGGCGGGGGACAGGTAAATGCCGCGCGGAACGTGCTTAGAGAAGCGGGATTAAAGATCCCGATCATCGGCATCGCGAAAGGCCCGAAACGTAAACGGAACGACTTTATCGGAATTTTACCGCAGGACGTAGATAAAAAGATCCTTATCCGTGTGCGCGACGAGGCCCACCGTTTCGCGATCGGGTATCACAAAAAACTGCGCGGCAGGGAGTTTCTAGGTCAGAGCAGAAAAGGGTAGCAGTGATCTTATTGCCTCGGCATTGAGCGTGTATGCGCGCACAAAAGAATCATCAACGTGGGCGTACAATATACCGGCGCCTTTGCTGGTTTCAACAAATTGACTTGCGAACGTAATAGTTTTGGCCTCGCTGTCTCTTATGAGCGGCTCGGTTGAAACCCATTCAATCTTTCCATTTTCGAAATCATATATGAAGAGGCCGACCGAAAAGACCCCATATTTTATTCCGCCGCCAATTTTTTGATTAGCTTCACGTCCGTTCATGATGCCGAGCATTTTATCCTCGCCGAGATCGATAAATGACTTAGGAAGAAGGGGTCCCGGTGAAGCGTGCCCTGCAATCCACGGGATATTATGTTCTGCGGGGTGAAAAACGGTGTTACCAAATTTCCACGGTCGTCCCATATCATTGGCAACTGCAACTCGAACTGTGGAGTACGAAACATCTTTACTACGTTCGCCGGATTCGATTAAGTTGTATCGAAAACCTTGCTTATTCAAAGGCGCGATGGACACCTCCTTCGCTCCGCTTCCATTTTCGTCGGCCGTGAGCACCGGCATAGTCATCTCCAAAGAATCCAGATTTCTGCCTGCGGCATGCCCAAGGTTAATACTTGTATGGTGCGGTTTGCGCCGAAATGGAATTGTGAAATATACGTGCGTTAGTCCGGTTCTCTCATCTACCCAGATGTCAGGATCTTCGAGTCCAAGGAGATCAGCCCCTTCAGGGACAACTTCCTTGAGAATTTTTGCCTCGCTTTTCACTTTCAATCGATCGCCAATTTTGAAACGCTCCAGAGAATCGCCTTTCACTCTATATAGCTCGCTCCGATCGACATTGCCTTCGAAACCTAAATCACCACTGCGGTTCGTTATACAACGAATAATACCTTCTCTATAATCCGAAGTCGGATCAAGCGTAATAGCCATTACGTGCTTGAATTGCCCGCCGGTTTCTACGACTCTGTGAGGATGCTCGATTACGGCGCTTTTCTTTTCAGAACTCTTCATTTTCCTCGAGCTTGGTCGTCACGATCGGGAATGGAGTAGCAATTTTAAAACCTAAAACCTAACACCTAAAACCTAGAACCTGATTCACTGCACCGTCACTGTTGTGCGGAGCGTTGGGTACTGGTTGGAATAGAAAGCGTACGGCGCGGGTTCAAGGATGGAGGTGTCGAACGTATACGACGTGCCCGGCTGGATTGTGATCGGACTGTAGCTCGAGAGCAAAATTTGCTGCGGGACGAAATCGCCGTTCACGAATACGAGCTTGCTGCCCTTTTTCACGGTGAGCGCCGAAGGCGTGATCGCATAATTCTTGATCGTAAGCGTATAGGAGTCGGTTTGCGCCTGGCTCGGATAGATGACCGAGAAAACTCCGCTCGAGATTTCGAATTTTGGATTGCCTCCGTCAAATGCGACTTTTATCATGTACTGGCCGGCTGTCACGGCCTTGGACGCGGGGTTTGAGCGCGAGAGGAAGACATCGCGGGTGTTCCATTCGAACTTCGTATCGTGTGGGTTGGTCTCTTGCAGTATCCAACCGACAACGCTTCCATCAGCAGCGTTCACGAGATAGATGCCGCCCACGATACCCGTCTCTTTATTCCATGTGATGCTATTCTTTGTGTTCTGAATCCACTGCGCCCCGGGCGCCGGAGCCACGATGTGGACAGTCGCTGGCTGAACATTCGAACCAGCTGGCGGAGGCGCCGGAGAAAGTTTCTGCGGAGGTCTTGTGGGCGAAGGGGACGGAGCATTCGTTTGCGGCGGCGTGGAAGACTGCGCCTGTTGCGGGCTAGGGGGCGGCGTAGGAGCGATTTGCGGCGATCCCGCGCCCCACCAGATTATTGCGGCGATGAAAAGGACCGCTACCACAACGAGACCCGCTGATTTGAGGCTGTTTTTGTTCATGGTCTTATTATACAATAATACGAAACTTCATACTATCTATATACAGTGAAACAGTACAGCAAGGAAATCAGCGGTATATTAAAGTCCGGAGGGATCGGCATTTTGCCAACAGACACGATTTACGGAATTGTGGGCTCCGCGCTCAATAAAGAAACCGTTCGGCGGATCTACAGGCTGCGCAAGCGGAATTTGCGGAAACCGATGATTATCTTAATTGATTCAATTTCGGACCTCAAAATGTTCGGCGTTAAGCCAAGTCCCACACAAATGCGACTTTTGCGAAAGTTTTGGCCCCACCTTCGGGAAGGCTTCCGCCTTCACCAAGGTTTCGGCGGACAAGCCCGCCTTCACCAAGGTTTCGGCGGACAAGTCGGCGGGCAAGCGGGAAAAGTAAGCGTCATATTGCCCCTAAGAGACAAGAGACAAAGGACAAGTGACAGGTGGAAATATCTGCATCGCGGGACGAACACGCTCGCATTCCGCCTGCCATCAAAAAAATCGTTGCGAAATTTGCTGAAGAAAACCGGTCCGCTTGTCGCCCCGAGCGCGAACCCCGAAGGAAAGCCGCCGGCAAAGACCATAAAGGAAGCCAAAAGATATTTTAAAAATAAAATCGATTTTTATCTGGATGGCGGACGAATTGCCGGAAAACCGTCAAAACTTATTCAAATAGAAAAGGATAAAATCATTGTACTGCGCGGATAGCCTTTTCTCTCCACCGGCATAATTTTAATGCTATAATTTATCTATGCTCGCGGATGAGATAAAACACTTTTTCCATGGCGACGTGATGGATGACGAGAAAACGCTCGCCGAATACAGCCATGATTATTCCATTTTCAGGGTGAAGCCGCAGCTAGTGGTGTTTCCGAAAGACGTTGAGGATATTAAAAATCTCGTGAAATTCGTCAATCGCAAGAAGGAGACGGGTGAGAACCTGTCGCTCACGGGGCGTTCAGCCGGAACGGATATGACTGGCGGGCCTTTAACGCGGTCGATCGTCGTTGAATTTACAAAATATTTCAATCACATCAAGGATCTCTGGGATGAGCACGCGATCGTCGAGCCCGGCGTGTATTTCCGCTATTTTGAAAAAGCGCTCGCGCTGCGGGGGCTTTTGTATCCCCCGTATCCGGCCTCAAAAGATCTGTGCGCTTTGGGCGGGATGATATCTAACAACTCCGGCGGCGAAAAGACCTTGGCATACGGCAAAACGGAAGATTACGTCGAGGAACTCAAGGTAGTCATGAGCGACGGGGAGAGCCATACGCTCCGGGCGCTCACTATCGATGAACTTCATAATAAACTGCTCGAGAAGGGTTTTGAGGGCGAGGTTTATCAAAAGTTATATACATTACTCGAAGATAACTACGACGCCATTCAGGCGGCAAAACCAAAAGTGTCCAAAAATTCCTCGGGATATTTTCTCTGGAACGTCTGGGACAAGAAAAAATTCGATCTCACGAAGCTCATCGTCGGTTCACAAGGAACGCTTGGATTGGTCACGGAAGCGAAGCTCAGTCTCGTCAAGGCCAAAAAATACAGCAGGCTCGCCGTGATATTTTTGCGTGACCTCGCGCCCTTGGCGGACCTCATCGTCGAGGTCCTTAAATTCAGGCCCGAGAGCATGGAATCATACGACGACAAGACGCTTTATGTGGCGCTAAAGTTCTTGCCCGGTATCATCCGGTCAATGAAAGGGAGCTTCTTCAAGCTGGTTTGGAAATTCTTGCCCGAGGCTTTTATGGCGCTTCGCGGCGGTGTGCCCAAGATGATCTTGCTTGTTGAGCTTGTCTCGGACGACGAGGATGAGCTCGCGAAGCAGATGCTCGCGCTCCGGGAGACGCTGAAAAAATTCAACCTGCCCGTGCGGCTCTTGAAGGACAAAGCGGAGGAGGAAAAATACTGGATCATCAGGCGGCAAAGTTTCAAGCTGCTCCACGACCATTCAATAGGGAAGGACACGGCGCCTTTCATTGACGATATCATCGTTCTGCCGGAATATTTGCCAGAATTTCTTCCGAAATTGAACCAGATTTTGGATAAATATAAGAAGGATTTGATCTATACCGTGGCGGGCCACCCGGGGAACGGGAACTTCCACGTCATCCCTCTCATGAACCTCAAGGACGAGCGGGTGCGCGGGCTCATCCCGATAATTTCGGACGAAGTCTATAAGCTTGTCCTTGAATATAAGGGTTCGATCACCGCCGAGCACAACGACGGCCTTATCCGCACGCCGTACCTCGAGAAAATGTACGGAAAAAAGATCGCGGGGCTTTTCGCCGACGTCAAACATATCTTCGACCCCAAGAACATCTTCAACCCCGGCAAAAAAGTAGGCGGGGATTTGAATTACAGCTTGGAGCATATTAACCCCCACACCAATAGTGGACGCACTTAGCTTCGCAAGACCAAGTTCCACTATTGGTGTGGGGGTAAACACCCACACAAATTCCTAGCTATTCTTGTTTGTAGTTCTTGTCAAATCGGCAAGGCTTGTATAGCATGGAGTAAGCTCGTCCTGAGGGGAGGCCCATGTCCACAAGCCAAAGCCCGAAGCTGTTTCAAGGTTTTGAGACTCACGTACTTGCAACTGGTATGCTTCAGGCAATCGAAGACCTGAAGAACAGGAAAAAAGGCCCGAATTTTTTTGAGTTGTTGGATGGCGCGGAAGCGTTTTTCAGGAAAGCGAGGGCATACCGTACTCAACAGACACTTTCGGAACCAACCAAATATCCACATCTGGATTGTATGGCGGCGTACCAAGATCTCCTGCCCGGGATCAGGTCCGCGATGGCAAAGGGCGAAACAGAGGAGAACTGCATCGTTCGCCTTACCGAAACGCTCACGGGGCTTAGAAGTGTACCCATTCCTTCCGAAGCGGAACTCACCACGCTATTCAAAGTATTTGCGGCCGTCGCAAGAACGACGCTCTTCGGCAACGAATAAGCGCCCAAAGGAGATAGGCCTCATAGAGGCAAAAAAGGCCGGACTTTGAAAGTTCGGCCGTTTTACTGTGTCTACTTACTTTAGACTTATTCAACTTTTCCCGAAAATCGGGAGTCTCACGATAAATTTTGTCCCTACGCCTAGCTTGCTTCGAATCTCGATTGTGCCGTTATGATTCATAACGATGCTCTTCGAAATTGCAAGTCCCAAGCCTGTCCCTTTCGCACCTATGTTATCGTGGCGTTTTACTCTATAGAACCTTTCGAACACATGCGGTAGATCGTCTTCGCCGATGCCCACGCCGGTGTCCTCAATGGTCAGTTCGGCAGAGGCGCCGGATTTTGTGAGTGCGACGGAGATTTCATTATGATCTTCGGACCGACTATAGGCAACAGAATTACTTATCAGATTATTAATAAGTTCCTCAAGTTTATCTTTTTGACCGAGAACAGAGATGCCGGGATCAATATGAATTGTAAGTGAGATTTGTTTCTCCCTCATGATCACATCCACGTATTCTATAATGTCCCGCACGAGCCCGCTCAGATCGATAGACTCCTTCTTGGAATCTGCTTCGTTCAACTCAAGCCGCGCGAGCTTTAGAAGATCGTACGTAAATTTAGAGACCTTATCAATGGAATTTTCGAGAAGGTCGATTTTTTCGTGAGATGATGTTTGTTTTCTAAGCGCGCCGAGCTCACCCTTCATAACCGTTAGCGGCGTTTGCAGGCTATGGGAAATGTCGAGCATCGTCTGTCGTTCCGCTTTCTGAAGCTTCTCGAGTTCCGCGGTCCTTTCCTTTACTTTTTCTTCAAGCGATTTCGAGCGATCCCGCTCTTTCTTGTACAGTTTCGCTTTTTCGATGGCAACCGCCGCTTGATACGAGAACGTTCTAAGAAGCGTGACGTCTTCCTTGGAGTAAGGTTCACCCGATAGTTTTCTGCCCAGCACGATTGCGCCCAATGTCTCTTTCTCCAATAAGATCGGAACAACAGTTCCTTCCTCGAAGAGATCGGGCAACGTTGCTCCTGAAGGAAGAATTATTCTCGCGTCCTCCGTTTTAAATATTCTTTTGAGATCGCCGCACAATTTATATACCAATTCGTCGAGGTCGAGATTCCTATTAAGGATCTCGCTCAATGAGTACATCGCTTCGGAATAATCATATTTATCTTTGAAGAAGATTTTATCCGTCACTCTACGAAAATACTTTTCGAGGAGAGGTATTGTGAAGATGCCGATAAGCGTGGTTATTCCCGCGCCTAAAAGATCGCTCAGATTATCTGCATCCTTCGATACGTAGCCAATGCTGAAAATCGACGCGAGAAAGACGGCAGCGATGATCATTAAGAGGATGGTATATATGAGTCCCCGCTGGATTACGATTCGGATATCCAGGAATTTGTGGCGGATAATGGCATATGTGGTGAACAGGACCATCACGATGCTGAAGAGGGGGCCAAATTTCGACCAGCGCGCGTTACTCGCGAGGTAGGGAATTATTAGGCTGACCAAGAGACCACCCAGAAGGAAGAGAGACCATCCGACAAGGATGTATCTGATCTGAGTCCGATGGATACCAGCGAGCCTTTTCTGTTTCTCGTAAAAATTGTAAAGCATGTTTCCTGCGAGCGACAGGTAAAGCCCGATCATGATGGGATAAAAAATTCCTAGGTCCATGTCGGATACGCCAACATTTTTATCGAGCTTCACGCTTTTGAAAACCTGATCCGTCATCGCGAGCGTGGAAAGAACCGAGACAAGCACAAAGTACACAAGAAGTGTTCTTGAGTACCTCCTTGTTTTTACAGGGAATGCATACGAAAACCACAGAATAAACCACAGCGCGAAAAGAGAAGATGGAACCGTTAATCTTGTCCAGAGTAGCGCCCTCATCGCGTCAGTGCTGCTGTCCGCAAGATAATTAAATGCAAACCAAGCTAAGAAAAGCAGTACGGAGGCTATGAACGCCGTGTTGATTTTATTCCTTAAGTTATCCTTCTGCTTCACGAGGACGATAACGAGCAGTGAAACGTTTACCGCAGCGCTACTCAGTAAAATCGTGAGGTCCATATCCATGGTTCTAAGAAAAATCCGGTCAATTAAAAGGGAGGGAAATTACTCTACCTCCCTGATATTTTCACATACTCATATCACTCTTTCCAACTGCCACCGAGATTAGAGATGTCAGAAATATACGTCCAAACTTCGGGATTCTTTATTTCTAAATCGGCTCGCAGGTCACGCAAGGTCATCATGGCTGGTATAGCCCAGCTTCCTTCGCAGTATTTTGGAATGCCAATCGGAACCAAAGGAACATGCAATTTGCGGCAAAGGAGGAAGAGATTCATGTCAATCATCATTAAGTACGTCTCGATCTGATTGTGAATGCCGTACCCGTAAAGGCATTTTACAATGTCGATAGTGAACACTCGTCTTTTGTTTCGTTTACTTATGAGTCTCGTGATTTCTCTTGTCCTTTCTCTTCCGGAGATCTGCAATGCAACGCCGATTTCATGTTCGTGCGGAAAGCCTGATTCGGAATTTTGCACGAGGCGGACCCCGGCGACGATTTCTTCTCCTTCGCACACCAGAAGGAATGTGCTCCGAGAGTCATATTCGTCAGTGAATATACCATCGGGAAATTTGGACTTATCGTGCCACTTGAGATCTACGCAATATACTTGAAATAAAAATCTCTGAAAGTTTCTTATTTCCTCGTCCGTTCTCGCTAGTTTAAGAGTCACGGCGCTTTTCATGCATAATCTCCTTTACCACCATTTCCCATTCACGATCTTTGCCTGCATTTTCGCTGCGTCGAGATAGAGGTATCCCGGCATTTCCGGAAGCTTTGCAATGTCTCGCTTCACTCCTGAATTGCGCAGGAGATGAAGGAGTGTCCAATCAGCGATAAATCCCGTTGCGAGCGCCGGGTTAGTAGAAAGAATAGGCGCCTTCTCTTCGTTCAGGAGTCTCTCACGGCACGCCTTGAGGTTTCCATTTTGTTTGTCGGTGCAATATTCTTGGAGTTCTGGCGTAACGCAGAGAAGAAGTCTTTCGATAAGATCTTTGAACTGTTTTTCCGAGAGCATACCACTGCGTCGTCTTTGATCGACTCCTTCCGCTTCTTCCTGCGTCATTCCAAATACATCTTCGATCGTCATACTTTGTGAGGTGAAGAGGAAAAGATGGGTTCCGAATCCGACCGTATTGCACCCCAGAATCGGAATTCCCGCCGCGCGAGCTTCTTTGTGAAGCATGATTGCCGCAGCAAGTTCGTAGAATTCAATTTCATCGCAGACGATATCGCAGCCGGATACAAAAGAGCGTACCGTGTTTTCGGCAATGCCCTCGTGGAAGACCACGATCTTTGAGTCGTCGGTAATCCTTCTTAGCGATCGGGCGGTTTCTAGAGCTTTGTTTTTGCCGATAGTGGAGCGTGTTGCGGCGAGTTGACGGTTTATATTCGAAATATCAAACGATTCGCAGTCTGCTACCCGAATTTCTCCGATGCCGAGCCTTAGCAATCTTTCGGCAAGTGCACCGCCCATGCCGCCGCAACCAGCGATGCCGACCGTACTTTTCTTTAATATTTCTTGCTCTTCCCTCGTAATCCAACCGACATTGCGGTCTGTACGTTCCCCGTAATACGCCTCGTTGGGACTTTTGGGGAGAAACTTATATACAACAGACAGATCAGGGTTTTCTGGCACATCGAAGCATTCAAAAATTTTTGATTCTACGTTGTCCATAAGCAATACTCCTTTTTGTATAAGGATCTGCCTATAGACTACGTTGCCGGTGGTATAAAAATCTTAAAAATTTTGTACGCAAAATATGAAACGGTAATAAAATTTTTATCAATCTGATTGCTTTGTGGCGATACTAGAGTTAATTATTTGGCTAACCCCAACTTCCTCTCCCTCCGCCAACTTTTGATCTCCGCCTCGCGTTTTAAAGCCGCACTCCTTGTCTTAAATGTCTCGGTGTAAAGAATTTTGTCTGCCCCATGTGAACTTGTGTAATGCCCGCCGAGCTTGGCCGTATCCCTCCGGGTTGCGGGTATATGCGCGGCCCGCCACGTTACGCCTCGGTCGCAGTGCATAAAGCACAGCTCGCCTACTCCGCCGAAGCTGCCGCTCCGGCTGCGAAGGCCGGGCCTCGGTAAGCCTTGCGGGTCACGCATCTCCCTCGCAACGCGGCTCGAAGCATATGTGCGAGAGGGGTTCTGATGCTCTTGTCCGCGCACTCGATGAGATAGACATAGTACATTTTCTTATTCCTAAGTTTATCACGGCGGCGTTGATCGGAGCGAAATAGTGATAGGGAAGATTTACTGATATACTTATTATATGAAGCTCTTGATACCCTCGATAAAGAAGCCTTTGAAGGTGCTTTTCGTGGGCGCGGAAGCCGCGCCGTTCGCGAAGGTTGGCGGTTTGGGCGAAGTCCTCCGGGCGTTGCCAAAGGCTATGCGCGAGCTCGGCTGCGACGCGCGGGTTTTCGTTCCGAAGTACGCGAGCATGGATATTGATAAATTTCCTATGAGGCTTGAGATTGAGCGCTTGCGCGTGGCTTCCAAAGAAGAAGATCCGCAGGGGCTTCTGGTCTCGAACATCTTCGAGCACACTGGGAGAGATAAGAGCGTCACTTATTTCCTTGAGAACATGGAATGCTTCGAGAAGCGAGCGAATGTCTATGGCTACATTGACGACACCATGCGATGGGTGCTTCTCTCGCGCGCGGCGATAGAATTCGCGAAGAGGTCGAAATGGAAACCGGATTTCATCATCGCGAGCGATTGGGAAACGGGGTTCATCCCGAATCTGATGAAGACCGAGTATAAAGACGAGCGCGGGCTTAAGGGGATCGGCACCATTTTCTGCATCCACAATCTGTTGCACCAAGGAACGTTCGACGCCGCCTTCGTTTCCGAAGTTGACGCGGATTCGGGGCAGGGCGCCATCCCGCCTTTTTTCACCGAGATGAAATATTTGAACGGAATGCGGCGCGGGATCCTCTATGCCGACGCGATCGTCACGGTGTCTCCCACCTACGCCAAGGAGATCCTTTCTGCCGAATACGGAGAAAAGCTGGACGGCATACTTGAGGAAAGGCGCGGAGATCTCTCGGGCATCATCAACGGCATTGACACCGAGCTTTTCGACCCGGCGACCGACCAATCGCTCGAGGCGCGGTTCAGCGCGCATAATATTTCCAGCCGCGTGAAAAATAAAACGGCGCTGCAGCGGCGCTTCGGCCTCACGGAGGACAAGAATATAATGGTCATCGGCTTCAACAGCCGTCTTGACGAACAAAAGGGCATCTCCTTGCTTGAGGAGACCATGCCCGCTCTTCTTGACAACCTTGCTTTCCAGTTCGTGGGCATGGGAACGGGGGATAATCGCTACAAGACGTTCTTCAAGGAGCTTGAGGAGAAATATCCGGCGCGCGTGGGGGTCCATCTGGAATACGACGAGAAACTTCCCCGCATGATCTATGCCGGCGCGGATGCCGCGCTCATCCCTTCGCGCTTCGAGCCTTCGGGCCTCGTGCAGATGGAGGCGATGCGATACGGCGCCATCCCGATCGTGCGGAAGACGGGCGGCCTCGCGGACACAGTGGAGGATTATGATCCGCATAACGCGAAAGGCACCGGCTTTGTTTTCGAAAAATTTGATCCGCAGGCCCTTCTTATCGCTATCGTGCGAGCGCACGAAAGTTTCCGCAGCAAGCGGGATTGGACGAAGCTCATGGAGCGCGCGATGAGCCAGGATTTCTCGTGGAAGAATTCGGCGCGGAAATATATCGCGCTCTGCAAACGGCTTCAGGGGACGCCGCGTCCCGAGGATTAGAACCCATCTCAAAAATACCGTGAGCCCGCGTTGCGAGCGGAGGTATTTTTGAGATGGGTTCCAGGGTTCCGGCGGGGAAACTAAGGAAATGGATCCCCACTGGAGCCTGCCCCGTACCGCGATACGGGGCGAGGATGAACTACCGCCGCCCTAGAGCGGCGGTAGTTCACTTTATAAGATAAGCGTTGACAGGATTTTAATTGTATGCGATCATTCTCATTAGTAGTCACTCGCGGGTGAAGAGCGAGGGAAGAGCGTGCTTCCCTCAGGCTGGCTCTCCGGGAGCGAAGGGGCCTCGGTTTTGCGGAACCGACGGGGCCGGAGGTCTGGTTCCGCTGGCCGATTTGCCCTGTGGGGCTTCGCTCCGGGGAGCTCATGCCGCACCCGAGTGGTGGCGGGCCGAGAGGAGGGGTCAACACGAATCATCTCCATCTTCGTGTGCGATCCCTCCCTTTTTTATTCTCCTTCGCCGAATACTCCGCTCATAGGGGAAGGAATGAAATGTGGTATGGGAACTAAGAAACTGGATCCCCGCCTTCGCGGGGATGAACTATCGCCGCCCGCGCGAAGCGCGACAGCTGGGACGTCGCTGACGTAAAAGGCGGCGATAATTCATTTGCATAATATTACCCGCCGTTTTATAAAGAGAATGGGATCTTAACATCTGCGTGTTGCCTGCGGGAGGTGGGTTGTGCCGAAAAAAGTTCTGCCTGATATCCACGATTTTCTATGGTTCAAGAGACAGCTTCAAAAGATGAATTTCCGCCCGATAACCAGGATCGAATTTCGAAAAGATTTCGAGCGGTTGAAGCTCCAAGCTCCGCGGCCGAGACCTGGAAGAGAAGCGGGGTTTATGTTCTTTGCGAACGGTCTTACGGTTCGCTTGTGGACCACCTGGCTCGTGTACGAGCAAAAAGCACGGGAGGTTGACGCCGGTTGGGTCCTGATCTGCGAGGGCGATAGGGCGCTCTACTTCGCTCGTCCTCTCAGCCGGACAAAGAATTTTCTCGTGAACCTCGTTCGCCGGGCATGGCTCGCCAAGTGGCGGGTGTTGCACCGACCGCTTTGCCCTTCCTGCGAGCACTTCATGGATATCGTGACGGGACGGTCCTTGAAGTCCCGATACTGGCGTTGTAACCGAGTGAAACTGCACAGTGATGGCAAGCCGACTTTCCGCGACTGGGATTGGGGCTTGCCTCCAAAGGCAAAGAAGTATGTGCGCGCGGAACGTAAGCGCCGGGCGAAGTACCGAGCGAGGCGCGAGGCGGAAGGAAGGCAACCGTACGCCGCGATGCTCAACCGCAAACCGTGGGGTGGGAGAGCAGCATAAAGGACAGCAGGGCAGGCACATCACCTGCCCTTTTTTTGACAACACGGAAGCCGTGTGCTTTAAATGAATTTAGACGTTTGACACATTTCATGGATGAATGAGGTGATTGGAGGTGATCGATGGTGTCTCACGACGCATGGAAAAATTTGCCGTTCCTCGGATTTGACGAAGGACAGCTTCGCTACCGTCCATTATGGGAAAAAGCCGCACGGGACATCCTTGAACTTGAAGCGCGAGGCGAGCGGGTCGGCCTTATCGCCGAGACCGGCGCCGGAAAAACGATCATTGCGCTGCTCGCTGTCATCGCGGACAAGAAGCGCACGCTTTTCCTCACGACAAAACGGATCCTCACCGGCCAGCACGGGAGACTTCTGTTGAATATGACAGGCGGTTTCATAGAGAGCAGGACCATCAACGGCGAGACGAAACACGCGGACCGTATCTGGAACAACGAGGAAGAACTTGTGGTTTTCTCGACGCCGCAGATCGTCCGACACGAGTTAAAGTATTTTCAAAGGATAGTCATCGACGAGTTTCACAGAGCGGTGAGAAACTATTCCTATGTCGAACTCGTGAAGCGCGCGTTGGGCCAGAACCTCGCCATCCTGGCTCTGTCCGCCTCTCCGGCGAGCGACCGGGAAAAGCTGGAAACGGTGATGAGGAACTGCGGCATCACCTATCACCTGAGAGTCGATCGGCCGGACTCGCCCAAGCGGTTTGAAGATCTGGTTATCGCGGAGCCAGACGAAACGCTTCGAAAGGTCGACGACCTCTTCGCCGAGCTGTTTCTTGAGGCCTTACGTGAGCTCAAAGAGATCTTCGCGTGTCTCGGTCACGAGCTCAAGGCGGAGAAGGGCTATATTCCCGAGTCCGAAATCCAGGCAGCGGAAAAGCATATCTCGACGCTCACCCGCAAAACCGATAAATATTTCGAGGCCATATCCCTTATCGCGAAATACAAAAAGCTCCGGCATGCGCACAAGGTAGTCATGACGGAAAGCTACGAAACGTTCGAAGCGTATGTTCGCGAGCGCATCAGCGATGACGAGAGCCGATCGGCAAAGGCGATCCGGGAAAGCGGAGCGTTCAAAACGATCCTCGGTCTGGTCCGTGATCGCTCGGTTGAGCACCCTAAGGTCGCGAAATGCATTGAGGTTGTAAGTTCGATGCACAGAACTTCGCGCCGCGGCCTTATTTTCTTCGAGTTCAAGGTGACCGCGTCGTGTCTCGAGAAAAAGCTCGGGGAAGCCGGTTTTCGGAAGATCAAAACTCTTTTTGGCGGCAAAGATCGGAGCGTTGATCGCCAGAAGGAGGTCATTGAACAACTGAAGGCCGGAGAGATCAACTTTATCCTCGCAACGTCAGTTCTTGAAGAGGGCATTGCTGTGCCGGAGGTTGATGTTGTCATCCATTACAGCATGCCCGCGAGCCCCATCTCGCGCATCCAGCGCTCGGGGCGCACCGCGCGGGTGCGGAACGGAAACGTGGTCTATATCACTCTCAACCATTTTCTGGACTGGGCGCGTTATTCGAGAAGCAAGAGCGGCGTGCGGAAGATGAATGAGCTTGTCGGGGGCCAGCCTGTTCTTCCTGCGAGGCCTCGCACCGTGAGGCCCCGTACGGTGCCGCAAAGGGAAAGGCGCGCCCATGACGGGCAACTTTCACTGGCGTTCACTCTTCATCCATAGTCGCGGCAGCTTGCGAATAGTTCGTATTTCGCAAGCTGCTTTTTTATTCCCGGCTGCGATTCGAAACCGCCCCGGTCTAGTACCGAAAATCTGCGTTTTTTGTTTTGAGCTTGGTTCGGATCCTCTACGGGTCAAGAATCCCAGTTTGCGGTTTGGGAATTCTCTACGTAACAAAGAAGACCGAAGGTGATTTCGGCTAAGTGTCAATGGTGAATCATCAGCAAAAACCGCAATCGAGAAATTGCGGTTTTTGATTTTCGTCGAAGCTTTTATTGCTGCAGAGATCTCAGCCGGTCTTCGAGTTTGCGAATCATGTCCAAAAGCTCTTGGATTTTTGCCTGTATGCCTTGAATCTCCCGGGACTTGAAGGAAATATCGTGCAGTTCTGAAACCATGATTGCCTTGGTTGCAGCATTGTAATTGCCTTTTGCGGAAACTTTATCCCCAACAGCAATGTCAGAAATGGTAATCGTGTGGCCCCGCCCGACCAATGTTGCGTTGCCGAGATTAACGTCTCTGCTTAATCCATAGAGACTTGCGTTAATGGTATTTGTTGAGCTGGAAACGGAGTTGACCATTGCTCCAGTTACCGCGAAGTCGCCATTTGCGCCGATCTTCACCGACTGACGTTCTGCAGAATTATTTTCCATGTCTCCTTCATCGTTGTCGTGATTGTCCCCTTTGGCGGATGCATGGTGGATAGAAGAAACGCCAACGATCAATGCAAAAATGGCAAGCACCGCAAACATTGAGGTAATAATTTTTTTGTTCATATTTGTGGAACGATTTCGACCTTTGCCGCGTATCTACAATGATATATTACTAATAATAGAAGATAAAGTTACAAGGACTTGCCCCAGAGACGTTGCTGATGCTCTCCGGTCTACCTCGATGGTTCGATGCTGCTCACCACGAGTACCGCGCCTCTCATGGCCCCGCCGATGGCGGGACAGTTGATTTTGTAACGCGCCTTCGGCACTAACAAAATCTAACTGATTGTCCGCATGCCCTACTATGGCTGTGGAAGGGGTGGTTACGGTGATCGAGATTCCTTGCTAAAATAACCCCATGACCGTCCCCGACCGCCTCGTGATCGGCACTCGTGGCAGCAAACTTTCGCTTGTGCAGACGGAACTCGTGGCAGAGGCGCTCCGGCGTGCGCATCCGGGGCTCATCATAGAGAATAAAATCATTACGACGAAAGGGGATGTAAATCAGTCGCCGATCCCGCTCGATGCCGTTGGCAAGGAGTGGTTCACGAAAGAGATCGAGCAGGCGCTCTTAGCGGGCGAAGTTGACCTTGCGGTGCACAGTTTGAAGGACCTGCCGCTCGACTTGCCCGCGGGCCTCATGATGATTCCCGTGCTCCCGCGCGCCGATGCGGCAGATGTACTTGTTTCGAAGTCCGGCTCGCGGCTTAAGGATTTGAAAGAGCATGCGGTCGTGGGAACAGACAGCGTCCGGCGAAAGGCCCTCCTCCTTGCCGCGCGGCCGGATTTGATCGTGAAAAGCATCCGCGGGAACGTGGATACGCGCCTCAAAAAATTGGAGACGGAGGATTATGATGCAATCGTGATTGCGGCGGCGGGCCTCGCACGGTTGGGCATCGGGAATCGCGCGACCGAGCGCCTTGATCCCAAGACATTCATCCCTGCCCCTGGGCAGGGGGTTTTGGCCGCCGAGGCAAAGCAGAATCGTCCGGAGATTATCGAAATGCTCCGTGGCATCGTTCATACGCCGGCTGCCCTCGCGGCCGAGATCGAGCAAACGTTTTCGAAAGCGATCGGCGGTGGCTGTAAACTGCCGATCGGATGCTATGCGGAAATCAGAGGTAAAGAGGTGAGCGTCTATGTGGTCGTCGGGACTATGGATGGGAACCACATCGTACGGAAATCGAAAAGCGGGCGGGTGGCCGACGGGAAAAAAATTGCGGAGAACTTAGCGAAAGAATGTTTGAATGACTCAATCGTAAAAAGCTGGTCAGTATGACGCCGTCGCTTGGAGGGAAACGAATCGTCCTCACGCGGAGTGCTTCCGCGGGTGCGGATTGGGAAACCTATTTGAGGCGCTGCGGCGCAATCGTTTATCGGTTTCCGACCATTGAGACATTGCCCGCCCCGCTAACTCCAAAACTTCGGCACGCGCTCACGCATTTGAGCGACTTTGGCTGGATCATTTTTACTAGCGCCGCGGGGCCGTTCCTCGCGAAAGAATTTATGAAACTATTACGCCTCAAGGTGCCCGTGCGGCGGATGCCGCCCATCGCCGTGATCGGCGAAAAGACAGCTGAAGCCGTCCGCGAGATCGGCTATCGCGTTCGCTTCACGCCATCACGGTCGGATGGCCGCACTTTCGCTCGCGAGCTCGCTCCGCTTCGGTCGCCGATTTTACTTTTGCGGGCGGATATCGCGTCGCCCGAACTGCCGCGCGCGCTCCGCGCGCGCGGCGCACGGGTCGTTGATCTCCCGGTCTACCGCACAAAAATTCTGCGCCGCCCCGACCCGCGATTTTCAAAACTTTTAATGAGTGGTGCTGTGGATTACCTCACTTTCGCAAGTCCCTCGGCTGTCCAAGGGTTCTCCGCGCGCGTAAAAGGAAGTGCCGTGAAAGCCGCGCGCAAAATTCCTGCGATTGCGCTCGGCCCGCGCATCGCCCTCACCCTCCGCCATGCCGGATTCCGGAACGTCCGTGTCGCCCGCGAGGCGACGATCGAGGGTCTTATGGATGCAATCCTTAGTGGCTAGGACTATACTTATCAATATGGACACGCACCTATATCACAATTACTTATTTTTTAAACTAGACAACGCGTTTTACCGATTGCCGGAGGTGGAACAGAAAAAAGCAAAAGACGGGTTTCAGGCAGTGCTTTCTAAAGGTGCGGGCGATGTGCTGAAATTCACCGCCTACGCCACGCTCGGGTTTAAGCCTGACACAACGTTTATGTTGTGGTGCCGCGGCAAAGATCCTGCCGCCGTGCAGACGTTTTTGCGCGGCATAGAGCGCACGGAACTCGGCCACCATCTCTCGCTCTCGCACACGTACTTCGGCATCGTCCGCAATTCGGAGTATAGCGGACGCACGGGAAAGCCCGAACAGACGATCCAGAACTACGAGGACCGTTTGCCGTATCTCGTGCTCTATCCTTTCACGAAAACCACGGAGTGGCATGCGTTGGATTTTGAAAATCGGAAGTCCATCATTGGGCAGCACATAAAAGTGGGCTTTGGCCACCCGGCCATTCGGCAGTGCCTCTTGTATTCCTACGGCGTGGACGATTACGAATTCCTGGTTTCCTACGAAACGAATACGCTCGAAGAGTTCCAGGACCTCGTGATTGAGATGCGCCGCACGATCGGCAGAAAATACACGCTCGTCGATACGCCGACCTACACGTGCCTCCACAAGACGCTCCCGGAACTGATGAAATTGCTCTAGTGATGTGATGGCCAGAACGCATCCGACAAATACGACGACCCCGGCAAAGGATATCTTTCTTAGAGCTTGCTTTTCGGAACCGGTCGATCGGATTCCAGTATGGTTTATGCGCCAGGCGGGTCGGTCACTGCCCGGCTACCGCGAACTGCGCAAGAAGTATGACGTACTTACGCTTGCGCAGACGCCGGAGCTCGCGGCTCAGGTAACTATCGAGCCAATCGAGAAGTTGGGCGTGGATGCCGCGATACTTTTTGCCGACATCATGCTTCTGCCGCTCGCGATGGGGGTGGATTTGAAGATCGTGGATTCCGTTGGCCCCGTCATTAGCGTGCCGGTCAAAAACCTGAAGGATATCGAGGCTTTGAAAGCGTTCGACCCATCAAATGTCGCATATTTAAATAAAACGGTCCGCATCCTCCGCGGCGAGCTCAAGGTGCCGCTTATCGGTTTTTCCGGAGCACCCTTCACGCTCGCGAGCTATTTGATCGAAGGCCAGCCCACGCGCACATGGATCAAGACCAAGCGATTCATGCTGGAACAAAGCGATGCATGGCACCGCCTCATGACCTTCTTTTCGGAAGGGGTCATTCAATATCTTTCGGTGCAGATCGATGCGGGTGCCCAAGCGATTCAACTTTTCGACAGTTGGGTGGGGTGCTTGAGTCCCGCTGAATACCGTCGTTACGTTTTGCCGCACGTTCAGCATATTTTCGCCTCGCTCCGCGCGAAAAATGTTCCGCGCATCCATTTCGGAACGGACACGGGCGCGATGCTCAAAGATTTTGCGGATGTGGATTGCGAGGTGGTCGGCGTTGACTGGCGGATTGACATCGGACAGGCGAAAAAGGTGATCGGCGGGAGGGCGGTGCAGGGGAATATGGATCCCGTTGTCTTGCTCGCGGACGAGCGAACGATAGAAACCCACGCAGACGAAATTATAAACGCGATGAAGCCCAATCAGAAGCGCGGATTCATCTTCAACCTCGGACACGGCGTTCTTCCCGAGACGGACGACAAGAAATTAAGGCATCTTGTGGATTACATCCATGCAAAATAATTCCGGCAGGCGAAACGATTCCAGCGCGCGCCCGACAGGCGTCATTTTGATGACCTACGGCTCGGCGACGACGGCTGAGAACGTCGCGGCGTACATGGAGCATATTTATAAAGGCAAAGCTCCCGAAGAGTTGGTCGAGGATTTTGAGCGGCGGTATCGCTTGGTCGGAAGGTCACCCCTCATAGACATAACAAAAAAGCAGGCGGAGCTGCTGCAAGCTCTTTTGAACCGTGACGGGATGATAGGCCACCGCTATATTGTGCGGGCCGGCATGCTTCATTCGGCCCCCTTCATTGACGATGTGGTTTCAGAGCTCAAGGACGCCGGCGTGGAACGGCTGAAAGGGATCATCCTTTCGCCGCAATTTTCGTCGTTTATCATGGACGGATATCGTTCGGTGCTTATGCGCGCGGCCGAGCGGTATGGTTTCGCGAAGGAAGAGGTCTCGGTCGCAGGCCCATGGGCTACCGAGCGGCATTTCATACAACTCCTCGCCACTCGCGTCAGTGAATCACTCGCGAAGCTCGAAGCGAAATATAAAAGGAAGATCCCGGTGCTCTTCACGACCCATAGTCTGCCGAAGCGGGTCGTCGAGAAAGACCCGAGTTATCTCAATGAGTTACAGGCGACCATTAGTGCGATCCTTACGGAACTGAAAGAGCCGGCGCTTGAATGGTACGCATGCTACCAAAGCGCGGGTCACACGCCCGAAGAGTGGCTGAAGCCTGATCTCGCGGATGTGCTCGCGGAGCTCCAAAAAAAGAAGACGCCGGCCGTCCTCATCGCACCGATACAATTTTTGGCGGACCATTTGGAGATCCTCTACGACCTTGGCATCGCGGCTAAAGAACAATGTGATGAATGCGCGATCGCGTACCACCGTATCGAACTCCCAAACACAAATCCGCTTTTCATAGAGGCTCTTGCGGCAATCTCGTCGTTTTCCTAAGTTATCCGCCCCAGGGCGGTCTCTCAGAACCATGCACAAGGTGGCTGGTCGTCAGATAACAGTGTCAGGTACCGTTTTATTATATCGTGGACAGTAAGGACGTGGCACCAGAAACGGTACCTGACACTGTTACTTTACGCACTCTTTAGAGATTGTATCTTTTACTATAGCGCGGGCCGTTTTGTTACTGTAATATTAAAGCCATGAATAGCGAATGGAAACCATTTGCCGAAGAGGTAATAGAGCGTGCAGTACGTGCCGGCGCGACTTATGCCGATGTCAGGATCTACCCGGAGGACCAGTTTGAAGAAATTGGGGTTGAGAACGGTGCGGTCGTGGCAATGAACACCGGATTCTCCACCGGATTCGGCGTGAGAGTCGTCCATTCCGGCGCCTGGGGGTTTTACGCTGTTGACAATCTTAAACGGGGGACGATAGCGAAAGTGGTTGAGCGTGCTATAGCTAACGCCCGGGTAAATTCTTCCACCCGCAAGAATCCAGTGAATCTTTTACCCCTTCGGGATGATGAGAGGGGAGCAACATACAATTATCGTTCGCCCCACAAGATCGATCCCTTCTCCGTTTTGCTCGACGAGAAGGTGAATTTACTGCTTGCCGCGGACCGGGCAATGGCCGAAGCAAGCAAGAGGGTTTTCTTACGCAAGGGTCATCTGAGTGCGAATCGTTTCCGCAAAGTACTTCTTACGACGGACGGAGTCTTTGCCGATCAGACATTTACCCGCGTCGGCGCGAACATAAGCGCCACCGCCCAGCGCAGTTTGGAGGACCCGGATAAGCAGACCTGCTCATACCCCTCGCACCTTCCGTCGGTCCTGCAAGAAGGTTGGGAGGCGATACTGAATTTCAACCTGGTTCTGAATGCTGCGCGGATAGCGCATGAGGCCGATGTTTTTCTCGATGCTTTAGAAGCTCCGTCTGGTACGCGCGACATTATCCTTATGCCGGAGCAGAATAATTTACATTCAACGCATGAGACCGTGCATGGGGCCGAGGGGGATCGCGTTGACGATAAAGAATGGTCGCTCGCGGGCGGGAGTTTGTTCTCACTCGTTCTAAGCCAGATCGGAGCGTTCAAATTCGGCTCGGATGCCGTGAATATCGTCGCCGACAGTTTGACCCCAGGAGGCGTGGGGACTTTCGCATGCGATGATGAAGGAATTCCGGCGAAAAGAACGGTTTTGGTCGAAAACGGCATCTGGAAAGGATTGCTCGTCTCGCGAGAAAGCGCGACGGCCCTTAACGGGAAATTGCGTAAAAATTATTTCACGGAAGCGAGCGGCGCAATGCGCGCGTCGAGTTACGGGAATTTTCCGATGATAAGAATGAATAATATTTCGTTCCTGCCCGGTACGATGTCCTATGAGGATATGTTGGACCGCGTCCCTGTGGGAACGATACGCTTCGGAGTGAACAAGAGCTGGTCCATTGATCCTTATCGCCGGGATTTTCAATTCGGCACGGAGACGGGATGGGAAAAAGTCCGTAAAAATGGCGCTACACTGTGGGAACCCAGGCGTAATCCAATATATAGAGGTGACAACCTGAAGCAGTTTTTCAGGAATTGTGTGGCGCCCGCAGACGAAAGGAGCGCGGTGCTCCTCGGCGTCGGGAATTGCGGAAAGGGCCGGCCGATGCAAACTATGGCGACCGGACACTGTACGCCGCCAACCTGGTTTAAAGATATAAACGTCGATAACGCTAGAGTAAAATAAAGACATGCAAGACAGTGAAGCTATAGTTGATTTGATACTCGAGAGAGCAAAAAAGCTTGGTGGCGCTTTTACGGAAGTGATGATTTCAAATGGAGTACATTCGTTCAAACGGATAACTGACGGCGAGGTTTACCAGCCCACGGCTCACGAAGGCGTTTCCATCTCCATAAGCTCAATCATTGATGGAAGAAGAGTAAGCACTTCTTTCGACTCGGTGGAATCCATTGAGAGGGAAGTGAACAACCTCTTCGCTAAAGCAAGGTTTCTTCCAAAAGAAAAAGAGGAATTATTCATACCGTCCGGACCTTTTCCCAAAGCGTCCGTAGACGAGGGGCTGTTGTATGATGCGGAGACGGCGAAAATGGACGATTCCCGACTGATCAGCGTCATAGAGCAAGTGAACGAGATCGTGGAGTCCAAGGGATTTGTTTTCGACGGCGCGATATCGCAGGGGGTTAACAAATTCGTCTTCGCGAATTCCGCGGGGACTTTGCAGGCCTCGAGATCTACAAACGCCGAGCTTTCAATATTCGGTTTTGATCCAAGGGACCGTTCTATTTCTGCTTATCGAACCGTTGCCGGTAAATCCATCGGCCAGTTCTTAGTGGCCGAGCTCGCGGAGGACGTAAAAAAGAAATTGAGCATCCAGAAGGAATACCTGGAAAAACACGGAGGCAAAAGAATAGATCCGTTCAGCGGGAAAACCGGGCCGCAGAGATTCGACGTGATTATGGAGCCATCCTGCTGGGCCGGTTTGCTTGCCATATTTTCCGGCCAAGCCGAAGCATGGAACGGAAAGTCGTATCACGAAGGTACGAGCTTCTCTTCGGGCAAGCTCGGCACGCGCGTCATGGGAGAAAATATAACCATATATGATGACCCTCTGAATCCAATAGGAATCCCGCAGCCATTTGATTATGAAGGATATCCGAAGAAGAAAGTTACACTCGTGGAAAAAGGCATTGCGAAGAACGTGGTCTATGATAATGCTCTTGCTAAAAAATATAAAACAGTTTCGACGGGCCACGCCTTACCGGCTGCTCACCGGGGTATGGGTGCCTTACCGCTCCATCTCGCTGTCGAAGGAGGAAATTCAACCGTTGAGCAGATGATTAAGGACTCTAAGAATCCGACGCTCTGGATCACGACGCTGCATTATATAAGAGCGACGCACTTCCAGGATGGAAGTACTACGGGTACAACTTTGCACGGCGTGTTTTTGATAAAAAATGGCGAAGTCGTCGGCCCAACAGAACATTTGAGATTCGACGAGAGCGTTCCCGAGGCCTTGAGCCGCGTGACTCACATTGGCAAGGCATTGCCCACGCTTTCCATGGAAACCGACGAGACTCCCTATATAGTTCCCGCGATGCGTTCGAAACAGTTCCGTTTTGTGAGCGTTGCTGACCGGAGCATTTAATTTATGCGTAATAACAGTGTCAGGTACCGTTTTATTATATCGTGGACAGTAAGGACGTGGCACCAGAAACGGTACCTGACACTGTTACTTGCGTCGTGCAGTGCCGCGCAGGATTTTAGGTAAGTGTGCCGTTAAAACCGCATTCTTCAAAGATTTTGGCATTGCCGCCTATTTCTCCTCGGGAGCATCGATCGATTCTTCCACTAATGCTTCCTCGTCATCGCCTTCTTCAAGAACCGATTCGTCTTCGTGGAACCCGCCGGCCTGGATGCTCCAGAGCTTTTTGTACAGGCCTCCTTGCTTGAGAAGTTCGCGATGGGTACCTTCGGCAACAACCACCCCATTTTCAATGACGACGATTCTATCCATCTTCATAATGGTCGACAGTCGATGCGCGATCACAACGACGGTCTTTCCCCGCATAAGCACCTGAAGAGCGTCCTGAATAAGCGCTTCGGATTCCGAGTCTAAGCTTGATGTCGCTTCGTCGAGCACTAGGATTGGCGCGTTCTTGAGGATTGCGCGGGCAATTGCAACCCGTTGGCGCTCGCCGCCCGAAAGCTTCACGCCCCGCTCGCCGACGTACGTTTGATAGTTTTCGGGCAACGTGGAAATGAACTCGTGGCAATGGGCTTTCTTCGCCGCCGCGATTACCTCCTCGTCGCTCGCATTGCGCCAGCCGTAGCGGATATTTTCTATGAGAGTGCGATGGAAAAGAATCGGCTCCTGAGGCACGAAAGATATTGCATTGCGCAGACTTTCTTGGGTGACTTTGGCGATGTTCTGGCTGTCGATCTCGATGGCTCCCCCCGTCACATCATAGAGACGCAGAAGTAATTTTGTCACCGTGGTCTTCCCGGCTCCGGAAGGCCCCACCAGCGCCAGCTTCTCGCTGCCTTTTACGACCAGGTTAAAATTCTGCAGTATCGGTTTAGCTTCGTAGAACCGGAAATCGACGTTGTTAAAGGCGATCTCGCAATTCTTTATTTTGAGCGGCTCAGCTTCCGGAAGGTCTTTGATCTCGTGCGGCGTTCTGAGGATCTCGGTCATCTCCACCGCGTCCGCAAAGGCATCATAAAACCGGCGCACTTCGCGATTAATACCAATAAGCTGGCTGAAAAGCCCCAAAAGGTAGCTTTGGATAAGCACGAAGTCGCCGATGGTGATAAGTCCGCGCTGCCAGTAGGTCACTGCGCCATAGAGAAGTCCGACGTTGATCCCCACCATAAGAATGCCCTGGACCGACCAAATGAGCTCATCAGCATTCCAGGAGCGCATGGTTGATTTACGCCAAAGCTCAACGACGCCGGAGAAAATCCCATGTTCATGAACACTGCCCGAAAAAAGTGCGATTGTGTTCTGGTTCGAGATGGCGTCTGAGAGGGACCCCACCATCCTGCTGTCCGCCTCAGCTCGCGCAACACGTAGCGGCTGCCGCAGGCGCGCCACGAAAAGCTGGAAGGCAACGAAACAGATAACCCAAACGCCAAGGGCGATGCCGAGGACGTGATTGCGAAGGAAGAGGATGGTGACCGCGCCGAGTGTAAAGACCGCCGTGGGAAAGAACTGGAGCATGATGCCGTCCATCATCGTTTCGAAAGAGGAGGCAAACTTGCTTACCCGGCGCGTGAGCGTTCCGCTGAATCGGGAGATGAAAAAATGGTACGAATGCCTGATGAGGTAATCGAACGCCGAGCAGTAGAGGTCCGCCATCGAGTGTGATTCAAGGTACATTATACTGTAGACCTGTGTTCGGCGGGCGATCCATCCTACAATTGAAATGGCCGCTATGATGCCGACCAGGACAAGCAACTCATGCACCACGCCCGGCGCCGGATTGTAAGTGGCGATTAAGTTAAAAAGCTGCCGCAGGTAGAGGGGCGAGGCAAGGTCCGCCGCTTGAATGCCGATCGCTCCAAGGGATACCAGCCCAAAAAGTCCCAGGTGACGGCGGACCTCCCGGCTGTATGCGTGAAAGATGTCCTTTGCGCGGACAACGGGCTTTTGTGATTCAAGCGACATGAGCGTGGAAGAACCTCATATTTTTTCATTATATCTTATTTCGAATCCAAGACGGGCGACTTAGTCGGCACCAAAAATCGGTTTCAAAAATCCTTCAAAATCAATTCACGCGGGTTTCTTTTCGAATCCGAGAGGGATTGACCCGTCCTGGTTTCGAACTGACCTCGCACAAGCCTCATAAAATCACGCGCCCCAGTTTGCACGATACTAAAACCTGAGGGCTGGCCTCCTCGAGCTAGAACCTGAACGGGTCAAGCCCCGTAAGGCGATTTCAAGTAGTTCTATCTTATCATCTCGACGCGTCTCGAGCACCTCTTGTTTTGGTAAAAGTGACAAAAGTGACACAGAAACGAGATATCAGTGTGTCACGTTTTACTTCACTCCAATCTTGTCCAAGATTAATCCTGTTACAAAATAACAAACAGGATAAAGGATTATTGTGTATGCCACGCTAAAGAAATCACTAACAAATATCTCGGGTCCCCATACCAACCAAATTATAAATAAAATCCCAAAGTAGATGGAGTTGTAGAGCACACTACCTAACATTCCCCATCGCCCAAACATGGCTTTTAGTGTAGCTACAACAAACACAATAAAAACAAGAATCATCAAAGCTAACCAGCGAGCTGTTAAAAACGACAACAGCGCAGACCAGAGCATATGAGCTGCCTGCTTCGTCCCTTCATCGATGGCCTCTAATATTTCTTTAACAAAAACGGCCGCAATGGGTGTTGAGGTGGGAGTCATTGTAGTAATTATTTAGCATTTTATTCGAAAGTTAACTCCCCAGATATTCACGAAACAAGATGCGCGCGTATTCTTTGCTGTAATGATCGAGAATAGCCTTCGAAAAGATTACGGGGATTAGGTAGCAGATAGATAGGATCGTTGAAATAAGATAAGCTGTTTTATTTTCAAAAATGAAGCCAAAGATTATATTGCAGCCAAGCGCAACAATGAAAGCGACCACCGATCCCCCAATCAGATTCCTAGCAAAACCATATTCGATATTGTGCTGAAGTAACAATCTCCCGCTGCCAACCTTATTAATAATTAGGTGGACTATCTCCTTTATGCGCGTTTTTGTATTTTCTACACTCGATTGTTCATCTGCTAAATTAGGCAAAGAGAGTTGGAAATCAGCATTCACTTTTTTTCCAATTTTCTGTCTAAATTCAGTACTGACATCCTGACTGGATGGCAGAAGCATCTCAGTTGTTGGAAATTTTGATTTATCTTCGAAAAGAGTTTTCGAGACAAGACGATTTATCTGCGACAGCAGATACATGAGTACTGCAATAAGCGAGACGTCTCCGATTACCACCGTAAATAATTTATTTGTGAGTGACACTCCAAAATAAGGATCAATAAGAAAATGCTTAAGTGCCAAAAAGGGAATAGCACATAGAAGTGCTGGAAATAGTCTCGCCTTTCGACCATACTCGTTAAATATATTATTCATGGATAAAATTTCTATAAATTCTGTTTCCGCCGGGATGTAGCTGTACCCAGATATGGCCATCATCTCGTGTAGTAAGAACCTTTCTCTTATTTGACAGATCGTCATTAAAAGACACGCCTGTTCCAGTAACGTGTTCACCGTATACAGAACTCATATTCCTTTGGGTATCGTGGATAATCCCTTTGTCAGAAATAATGATGCATTCGGGTTTGCAATACGAAAAGATCTCTGGATAGTAACCATTATCTCTGCCATGGTGTGAGGCTATAAAAATATTTGTTCGTGCAAGCCAGGTTTTTATCCCCGGCTGTTTTTCAAGAAGCGTTTTCCATCCTTTTTCTTCAAGATCACCCGAAATACAAATAACTGAGTCATTGTGTTCTATGAATACAATTTGGCTTAGATTATTCGTATCGTGGCTTTCTAGATCTTCTTTTTGCAAATAAAATGTCTGTTTTACGAACGGAGGAGCATAAGCAGGAACCGGATGTATGTAGATATCTTTTACGTAGCACACATGCTGCAATGCATCGGTGTGTGGTTTTTCTTTTAAATCTTTAATTTCTGGCGAAGTAAGATTCGGAGCAAAGGTGACTGTATAAATACCAACCTTACTTCGAAGATATGGTACTCCCGAAAAATGGTCCTGATCATAATTCGTTAGCGTAAGGTTGCTTAAAGTATTATTGGCTATGTAGCCCTTTTTGATAAGAAAATCAATTGGTTCAAAGCCTTCTACGTTGCCACAATCAACAAGCATTCCGTATGTCGGATGAGAATGCGGGTATACAAAGATACTTTGCCCAAGACCAACGTCAAAAATTAAAATATCCGTTCGTTCCATGTTAAACTAGGGTTATCTTCCCATCGAAATCACAATCTAAAATAAAACTACCAATATCACAAGTTTTATAAATAGTTGCTCTAGGCGCGGCCTTTTGATATTTCTCAGGTACGACGTGTTCACAATCTTCAGAGACCGAAAACACAATATGCTTTGGGTTCATAACTTTTACTGCCTCTTCGTGAAAAGCGCTTTCTCGACCATGATGAGGTGCCTTAAGGATATCAATATTCTTTATTTTTTCCTTATGATTTTTAAGGATATATTCCCAACACTTCGGCTCAGCATCACCAGCCAAAAGTATTTTTAAATTATTAATACGCACAAGAAGCACATACGAAAGGTTGTTAAGCTGTCCTCCTATTTCTTCCGCATTGCGCTTTGCCCCATCTTCTTTTGTATGAACAAAATCATATAATTCTTTTGATGGGGAAAGGACTTCTATGCGATCTTCATCCCAATATTGGACTGGTTTTTGTGCATCAGTATAAAAAAGAACTTTTGGATCCTCTTCGCTTTTTCTAAGTTCTAAATATCGATCCCAGTCGTCCTTATACTCTTCCCATTGAGGACCACTCTGATCTGGTTCAAAATTGTGCTTTATATCCCAAAAGTTGATGACGGGTATATTATCAAAAAGTGTACTCAGGCCCTTCATGTGGTCCTTATGAGGGTGAGTTGCGACATAACGAAAAATAGGTCGTAAGCCACCTGATTCATTCTTAAAATTTTCTTTGTAGTAATCAATAACATGCTCATATTCGTCGTGCTCGTCGTGGTGATTAACGTCAATCATCATGACGCGTTCGTCTTTAGATTGACTTGTCGTTTTAACTATGCGTGCAGGAAAATCAATGATTGTACAATCACCATCGCCAACGTTTAAAAAGTGAAATTTAACAGACATGTTTTCAATTAGATTTTTTTATAACATCGATAAACTTTCTACTTTTTATTATAAGGTGACTGATTCGTGGGCTTTAGGCTGATTCCTTTCTCGGAAGCTTTAGCACGTACTCCGGCCTCGGGACGGCCAAGCTTTAGCCCGATGACTCGAGTTGGAGTATTTTCTTTCGCCATTGAGCGAAGTCCTTGAACCTCCTTTGGAGTCCACGTTTTTCCTGCGTTGCGAATGTATTTAGGCATGGTAATTAGAATTTTGATTCCGGCCTTTATTTTCATCTCCTGACTCGTAGATATACTCAACTTCCTTGCTTCGGTGCGTCATTGGGATCACGCGCTCTACCTTGCCGAAAATTTTTCCAAAGTTTTCTCGTAAAATAATTGGGGAATAACCGCCAATCTTGGATTCTGGCTCAAGCACAATCGCACCCTTTACTCTTTTAAATTTTTTAATCACAGCCATATCTCCTACGATGGCGACAACTCGATCGCCATTTTGGATATCATCGGTTACCTCTACAAGGGCGTAGTCGCCGTTACGGAGACCGGAATCTACCATGCTGTTGCCCACAGCTTTGATGGCCACAATTTCTTTGCGAGGATCAAGGAGTTCTTTGTCCACCATGAGAAATTCGTCGTATTGTTCTTGGGCGTAGACCTGCATGGTGTCACACCCTGCGGAGGCAATAACCGGAATCCTTTCGGTCCCTTTTGGGGTCATAGTTGAATCAAGGGGATTGAGGAGAGAAATTCCCCTATGTTTGAATCGATCACGTTTTATAAACCCCCTAGTCTCAAGGGCTTCTAGGCGCTGAGTAACGCTACGCAAGGACTTAAGCTTCAGGCCCTCGCTAAGCTGCGTAATTGTGGGCGATTCTCCGTTCCGAGCAATAAAACCCCTTATAAAGTCGAGGGTTTCCTGCTGCTTTTGGGTAATTCTCATTGTAATTGCCATTACTGATAATGATAACATGGATTCTTTTCAATTGCAAGAGCCGAAACTAATACCTTCATACACAACAACACAAGTTATCCACAGGGCGCCAATTGACTTTCAGAATGGTTGAGATTTACTGATAGCATGGAATCACAAAAGGTCGGCTTTGGGTCAACGGATATAACCTTCCACAGTAGGGATTTTAGGCCCACTCAAAGTTTTGAGCGCGCACAAGAAAGAGCTCGCTTGAAGTCGTGCACAGAACTTGAAGTAAGAAACAAATTTATACCCAAGCCCTCCGCAGTTTCTGTGGTTTGAAGAATGACGTTGCCATCAGTTGTATCCCAAATGAATAGGCCCGTTTTTTGAGAAGACGGTTTACCTAGTTTTTCTATACAATACCGCAGAGCTTCCATTGCTACTGGATTTGCTTCCTGTTTGGGTGAGGATTTTTATGAGAAGTGGTTTAAAGATTGGACAGATCACTTAGATGGGATTCAGTAGTTTTTCTTCTCTGGATACGGCGCTCCCGCCTTCGTTAAAACTGCGGACGGGCAGGCAGCCGGTATGCCCTGTAGTAGAAGTTCGACCGCTGTGCGTAATATAGTCGCCGAAGGCGACAGTGGAATAAACAATAACAGTGTCAGGTACCGTTTTATTATATCGTGGACAGTAAGGACGTGGCACCAGAAACTGTACCTGACACTGTTACCCGACAGTTTGACGCCCGTAAGTATGCTAAATACGTTCTCCTGGAGGGGTCGCCTGGGGAGAAGCGGGAGTTGTTGGGTGCCGTAAAGAGCAAGCTCGTGCTGAAAGATAAAACAATCATTAAAAAGGATTTGGATAATATCGGCGATGGCGATATGATATAGATATAAATTCTATATGGCAAAGAATAAAGGAAAATTCACGTTTATAGATTTGTTCGCCGGAATCGGTGGCATAAGGATTGCCTTTGAACGCACTGGCGGGAAATGTGTTTTCACCTCCGAATGGGATGAACCTTGCCAAGTTACGTATGAGGCAAACTTCGGGGAGAGACCGCAAGGTGACATAACGAAAGTGGTCGCCGATGAAGTTCCGGATCACACTATTTTGACGGGCGGTTTTCCTTGCCAAGCGTTCAGCATCATCGGAAACGGAATGGGCTTTGCCGACACGCGCGGCACTTTGTTCTTTGACATTGAGCGCATTTTGAGAGCTAAACAACCGAAGGCATTCCTGCTGGAGAATGTTAAGCAATTGACCTCTCACGACAAAGGCAGAACCTTCAATGTGATTTTGGAGAAGCTGGAGGGCTTGGGATATTTCGTCCATTACAAAGTGCTCAATGGACTTGATTTCGGTGTGCCGCAAAAGAGGGAGCGAATTATGATTGTCGGCTTCAAAGAAAATTATCCTTTTGAGTTTCCAAAAAGCGGCGGAGAAATGAAAATGCTTGCCGATGTTTTGGAGCCGGACAGCAAAATTGATAAAAAGCACTTTTTGAGCGACTACTTCCGCACGAAAGTGGCGAAGAGGCTCAGGGAACAAAATAAAAAGATAACTTCTCGTCCGGTGGTGTTGCATGAAAACAAAGGCGGCAACCTTGGCATACACCCCTATTCTTGCGCCTTGCGCGCCAGCGGCTCATACAATTATCTGACAGTGAACGGTGAACGCCGACTCACGCCGAGAGAAATGTTGCGCTTGCAAGGGTTTCCGGACACGTTCAAGATGGTCGTGCCGGACACACAGGTCAGGAAGCAAGCGGGCAACAGTGTTGTGATCCCGCAGATTGAAGCCGTCGCTCGCGCCATGATACAAGCGATGGACGAGAAACCGTTATCCGCGCGGGCGCAAGTTGATTTATTCGGTCGAGAAAGCAGAACTTCAAGAATCTATGCCGAAAGGTAAGAATCTTTCAAAACAAGCATTGGAAACGGTGATTCGCAAGTCGCGCGTTCACCTGTACAAACCGATTCAAATCGCGGAAATTTTGTTTCATCATCGCACAGAAAAAGGTTGGGATTTAAACAATCTGGCATCTTATCGGAATGTTTCAAAGCGCTGGCGCGACGATGTGTCTTTGCTATTGGTGGGGAGACGGAGCACGTCAAGCCAAAAATATCAGGATAACATTTTTGAATCCAACGCCATGCCGCCCACCTTGCTGGCGGAGTTAGGAGAAATAAATAAGAAGGGCAAGGGGTTCGTCGAAGCCTTCATCTACAAATCATTGGAAGCTCGCCTGTCTTCCGTGCGCGATGTTCAAAAATATATCAAATCGTCATCGGCCGACGCTTTTTCGATCAAGGAGCTAGTCGCTCTTTTCCAAACAACGCCCGGGCTTAGAAGAAGCATAGACAAAATGTATGAGATTTTGGTTTATGCTCTGTTCGCTTCAATCGTCCGCGCTTTACAAGCGCAGATAACTTTGGAAATCGGGAATAAAGACAAAGAAATTCTGAAGGACTTTGAGCGGTTCATAAAAATGGTTTTGGGCATTGACGCGAAACATACTCATCTCGTTTTACCAGCAGCTCTTTATAGGGTCGGCGTTACGAACGCGGCCGACAGAGGATTGGATATGTGGACAAATTTCGGCCCCGCCATACAGGTCAAGCATCTCACACTCACGGCGGAACTCATGGAAGACATAATGGATGAGATCGCCGCCGACAAGGTCGTCATCGTGTGTCTGGACGCTGAGAAAGGAGCGATAGAGTCTTTGCTGAAACAGATCGGCATGGGAACGAGAATACAGGGAATCATCACCATTAACGATTTGGATGATTGGTACAAATTATGTTTGAGCAAGAAATATCGGGGGAGTCTCGGCGCAAACTTGCTCAGGGACGTGCAGAGAGAATTTGACGTGGAGTTCCCATCAAGTAAAGAGGTAAAACCTTTCATAGCTAAACGAAAATACGACAAAACCGTTCTGCCGCCTGATTGGCCAATCCAGCTTTGATTTATGTATGGACAAAATCTCGAAGCAGAAGCGAAGCGAGACTATGTCTCGGATCAGAAGCAAGGATAGCAAGATTGAAACTCTGTTTCGCAAAGAGCTTTGGAAGGACGGTTTTAGATACAGCAAAAACTCAAGCGAGTATTTTGGCAAGCCGGACATTCTTTTAAAGAAGTACAAGGCGGTTATTTTCATAGATTCTTGCTTTTGGCACGGTTGCAAAAAGCATTGCCGGATTCCGTCCAGCAGAAGAAGTTTTTGGTTGAGTAAAATCAAGAGGAATATCGCTAGAGACAAAATTGTGTCGCGATATTATAAGAAAAACGGCTGGAAAATTTTCAGAGCTTGGGAACACGAGTTGACGATGAGACAATCTGAGATAACAAGAATTTTAAAAAGATTGAGATCGCGGAAGAGAGAGTAAAAGAAAAAACCGCTAATTGATTTTGGGGTTTTTCTTCTCTGGATACACTTCAATAAGCTCAGTGCAGGCGGCGCTCCCGCCTTCGTTAAAACTGCGGACGGGCAGGCAGCCGGTATGCCCGGTAGTAGAAGTTCGACCGCTGTGCGTAATATAGTCGCCGAAGGCGACAGTCGAACTTTCACTACCGGGTATGCTATGGCGGGACGGAGATATCAACCTTATGGGCAGGAAGCTAACCTTCCCGCAACCCGGGGTCTTTCTTTGGAAAAGCGCACTCTGATGTGGTACACTTAACTTAGTTATATAGTTTCGAAACTATGAAATCACCATTTCCAAAAGCCACATACGAACGAAATGCGGAGGTGTACAAGATTCTCGCCAATCCGAAGCGTCTCGAAATTTTGAATCTCTTGAGGGCCCGGGAGTGCTCCGTCGAAGAGTTGCGTAAAACCCTCAAACTTCCCAAGGCAAATGTCTCGCAACACTTGGCCCTCTTGCGGCATGCTCGCCTCGTGCGAGTACGGCGGAATGGCCTTAATGCCCACTATCGGATATCAGATCCGAAGATCGTAGAACCTTGTCGCATTCTGCATAATCTCTGGAAGCACAAAACCATTATTTAGAACTATTAACTTCTCTGAAAGGTCGCTCACAAAACAAAAATAGGAAACAACATGAACAGCAAATTTACGAACTGGATCTTACGAATCGCAGTTTTCGGCACATTCATCGGTCATGGTATGCTCGCGATTGGGGGTAAAGCCGATTGGGTGAGTTGGATCCAAAAATTCGGCGTTGCTGATCCGGTGCTTGCGAAGCAGCTTCTCTTGGGAGTGGGTATTATTGATGTCATCGCGGCATTCATCATGCTCATAAAACCGTTCCCGGCAATTCTTCTCGGCGCGACTATCTGGGCTTTCTGGACCGCGCTTGTGCGGCCGCTCGTGGGCGTGGGATGGTTGGACTTCATAGAACGTTCAGCGAATTGGGGCGCGCCCTTGGCTCTGCTCCTTCTCGTCGGCTGGCCAAAAACCCTAAAGGATTGGTGGAAGTAACAATATGGAGATTGCGTTAAAGCCCATAGGTTTCGCCAAAAACAAGGAGAAAAAACACTTCGGCAATTGGCGCGGCGTGGTCACCGATCTTGTGCTTAGGGAAGAATACAAAGATGCCTTAGAGGGCTTAAAAGAGTATTCGCATCTCATTGTTGTCTACTGGATGCACGATGTGAAAACCTGCGATATCCGTCATGTGCCGCAAGGCAAGGTCGGAGAAGTGCCTGAAGTTGGCATTTTTGCCTGCCGCTGTCCGCAGAGGCCAAACCCAATCGGCATCTCAACGGTGGAAATAATAAGAATTAAAGATAACGTTGTAACCGTGAAAGGCCTCGATGTTATCAAAGACACGCCGATTCTCGATCTGAAGCCCTATACGCCGCAATACGACGCTGCGGCAGATGCCAGAGTTCCGGATTGGGTCAATAAGTTAGAGTATTAGATGCAAAATATGAAAAAATTAACAACATTATTTTTCGCTTCTGTTCTCGTCTTCGGCGTTGCCTCAATCACGCGCGCCCAGATGATGAATGGTGGGATGATGGCGAGCGGTACGAACACCGCCGCAACTTCGGAGGAGACAGAAGGCAAAGCACTTTGGGACAAACTGAGGGTCGGCCAGATTACTTGCAATAATCTTGCTGATAAAGACTTCGACCTCCTCGGCGAATACTTTATGGGAACGATGATGGGAGCGTCGCACGAAGCAATGAACGATAGATTAAAGCAGGCATTGGGCGATGCCGGTGAATCTCAGATGCACGTGGTTTTGGGAAAACGCATGAGCGGGTGTGATACATCGGCGGCATATCCTGCGGGCTTCTCCGGATTTATGCCGATGATGGGGGAGCGGTCGTCTCCCAACGGACTTAACTCTACGAACAATATGATGAACTCTGGTTACGGTTTCGGTTTCTTCGGATGGACCTTTATGTTCCTCTTGTGGGCGCTCACTATTGCCCTGCTCGTTGCCACGGTTAAATGGATTGCGAATCAATCAAGAGGTGGCAGCTCGAAATCTGCGCTTGATATTCTCAAGGAACGCTACGCCAAGGGAGAAATCGATAAGAAAGAGTTTGAAGAAAAGAAAAAAGAACTCCAATAATAAAGAAAAACCGCTGATTGATTTCAGCGGTTTTTCTTCTTTGAATACGGCGCTCCCGCCTTCGTTAAAGCTTCCGCCTTCACCGAGGTTTCGGCGGACAAGTCGGCGGGCAGGCAAGGTGGCCTTTGTTTTGATTAAAGCCAATTTCTTCTCTCTGCGCCAGCCCTTGATTTCGATTTCACGTTGTCGTGCTTTTCTTAATACATCAAATGTTTCTGAATATAGTAATTTTACGGGCCTTCGAATTTTAGTATAGCGGGCTCCCCACTTTGATTCATTGTCTTGTTTAATGCGTTTTTCTAAATTGTTCGTGCAACCGACATACAGTGATTTATCGGCGCATTCAACGATATAAACGAAGCAAGTCATATGTTATGGCACTTCGCTCCTTTGAGCTCAGTGTCTTCGTCGCTCTTATATTTAAGGGTGCCGAAGGCTCTGAGGAAATTGTATCACTTCGTCGTAAACTCCTCAGTGTCTTCAATTTTCGCATTTGCGGGTCGAAAATTTTCTCGCGCGAGAGAAAATTGCAGACTCTGAAATTTGAGCCTATCAGGCGAAAATTGAAGAGCTGCCGGGCTTGGATTTTCACCCCCACACCAAAATCCGATTTCCCCCCATCGCTGCCGGGCTTGGATTCGAACCAAGGTGACATGGTTCAGAGCCATGTATCCTACCGCTAGATGACCCGGCAGCGATGGAGATAAAAAGGTGCTTTATTTTTTAATTTTGGTGTGGGGGCGGGCCAAGGTGACATGGTTCTCCGCCCGAGGCGGATGTGCCTTCGGCACAAGAGCCATGTATCCTACCGCTAGATGACCCGGCAATTTTCCATAGCCCACGATTTCCATGCACCATGCACCATGCACTATGAACTATGAACTATGAACTATGAACTATGAACAACTTCACATGTTACATGTTATAATGAAATCATGCGTGATATCAAGCTTGTAGAAAACGAGATCTACAAACAACTCGGGCTTTCTTTAGAGAGCATCTCGGTCGTGAACCTCGTGGACTTCATTATTGAGTATGCTTACACTTCGCATTCTTCGGACGTTCACATCCATCCCGGAGGGGATGGCGTGCGCATCCGTTTTCGCGTAGACGGCCTGCTTCGCGACGTCTTTCCGAAAGAAAAAATATCGACGGATCTGCACCATGAGATCGTGAGCCGCATCAAGGTCATCTCTGGCCTCCGCACCGATGAGCACAGTCTGCCGCAAGACGGCCGTTTTCGGGTGAAGCTCGAGGGTACCGAAGAGGTTGACGTACGCGTTTCGATTATGCCGACGTACTATGGCGAAAACGCCGTCATGAGGATTTTGGCGGAGACGCGCGGGTTCACGCTCAAAGATTTGGGATTCGGGCCCAAGGACCTGGCGAAGGTCGAGCACGCGATCCGGAAGCCGTACGGGATGATCCTCGCTGCCGGTCCCACAAGCTCGGGGAAAACGACAACTCTCTACACGATGCTTAAAGAACTCAATAAGCCGGAGTCCTCGATCATCACCATTGAAGACCCAATCGAATATTCCCTTGAGGGCACGACGCAAATCCAAGTTGATGACAAAACGGGGCTTACGTTCGCCTCGGGACTCCGTTCTATTTTAAGGCAAGATCCGAACACGGTGATGGTGGGTGAGATCCGCGACGAAGAGACGGCGGCGATAGCGGTGAACGCGGCCTTGACCGGCCACCTTGTTCTTTCAACGCTCCACACGAACAACGCGGCCACTACGTTTCCGAGGCTTATGGATATGGGAGTGCAGCCGTTCCTCGTCGCTTCGACCGTGAACATCGCGGTGGGCCAGCGCCTTGTCCGCCAGGTCTGTGAAAATTGCAAAAAAAGCAGGGTCCTGAACTCTACGGAAACCGAGAGCTTGGCCGAAATATTTCCAAAGGACGAAGTGATGAAAAATAAAAAATTCTATCAGGGCGAAGGGTGTGAAAAATGCAACGGAACCGGTTATGAGGGCCGATTGGGCATCCGCGAAGTGCTTGAGGTGACGAACGACATTCGTGAGCTCATCATGAAGCGGGCGAGCTCCCAGGAAATTGAAGAGGCGGCGGTCAAGGCCGGGATGACGACGATGCTTGTTGACGGCTTCCAAAAAGCCGCGAAGGGGCTCACGACCATCGAAGAAGTGCTCCGGATCATCCATGAATGACATAAAACCAATTGAAGCGAAGCCCATCCCGGCGCGCATCGAGAAGCTCACGATTTTTGACAGCCTCAAGACGCAGGAAAAGATCAATTTCGCGCGGCATCTCGCGATCGTGATCAAAGCGGGGATACCGCTGTATCAGGGATTAAATATCATCAAGCCGCAGACGGAATCGAGGACGCTCAAGAAAATATTGACCCAGATCATACGCGACATCGGTAACGGGAGATTCCTGGCCGACGCCCTCGCGCGCTATGAAGACGCGTTCGGAATGTTTTTTGTGAACATCGTGCGCGTGGGGGAGTCGAGCGGAACCTTAGCGCAGAATCTTCTCTATCTCGCGGACGAGCTCAAGAAAGCGAAAGATCTGCAATCTAAAGTCCGCTCGGCCATGGTCTATCCCCTAATGATCCTTTTAGCCACGATCGGCGTCACAGGGTTTCTTACGTTTTTCATATTCCCGAAGCTTCTTCCGGTATTGAACGGCCTGAACGTGGCGCTCCCCGCGAGCACGCTCGCCCTTATCGCCGTTGTGGACTTCCTGAAAAATTACGGGATCGAACTCGCGATCGCCATTCCGATATTCATCCTCCTCGTGAACTTCATACTCAAAAAAGTTGAACCGCTCCGCTATGCCGCGCATCGCGTCATTTTCATCCTGCCCGTCGTCTCGACCCTCACGATCAACTTGAACATGGTGAACTTCGCAAGAGTCCTTGCCCTTCTTTTGAAGAGCGGCATGCGGATCGTCGAGGCCGTGAAGATCACGGCGAACACCTGCGATAATCTCGTGTACCGCCGCGCGCTTCTTGAAGGGAGCGAGTCGCTCCGTAAAGGAGGGCAGCTCGCGGATTACCTTACTCTTCACAAAAAAATATTCCCGCAGCTCTTGTCGGGCATGGTGAAAATCGGGGAGGATACGGGAAGCCTTGAGGGAAATCTTGGATATCTCTCCGCGTATTACGAAGAAGAGGTAGATTACAAACTTCACACGCTCACGAGCCTCCTCGAACCCATCATGCTTTTATTTATGGGGTTGCTTGTGGGATTTGTTGCCATCTCGATCATCACGCCGATTTATTCCATCGCCGGGGGGATAAAGTAATTAGTAATTAGTAATTTGTAATTGGTAAATCGTAATTGCTAATTGCTAATTGCTAATTACAATATTGCTAATTACAAAATGCATTCCCGAAGAGGAACAACCTTCATTGACATCATTATCAGCCTGGGAATCATCGCCTCTCTTTTTTGGGGAATTTATCTCGTTTATTTTTCACTGATCGACTCGGTCACGAGTATCGAAGCGAGGACCGCGGCGACAGAGGCCGTGAACCAAGAGATAGAGACCTTGAGAAACCTGCCCTACGGGATCGTGGGAACGGTGGGAGGCGTGCCCGCCGGCGTGATCCCGGCTCAGCAGGCGATCAGCATCGGTAATTATACGTTCAGCATAAACACAACGGTGCGGAACATCGATGACCCTTTCGACGGAGTGCTAGGAGGAACGCCGAACGACACCGCGCCCGCCGATTACAAGCTCGTGGAGTTCAGCGTGAGCTGTCCCACGTGCGCGCGCTTCGTGCCGCTCACATTCACAACAACGCTCGCGCCTAAAAACCTTGAAACGTCGAGTTCCACGGGCTCTATATTCGTGAACGCATTCAATGCGGCGTTGAACGGCATCGCCGGTGTTACCGTGCACGTAACGAACTCCATCGTATCCCCGTCCATTGATTTGATAGACACGACAAACGCGAGCGGCGTGCTCCAGCTCGTTGGCGTTCCCACGAGTACGCTGTCGTACCATGTTGACGTGGCGAAAAGCGGGTATTCGAGCGACAGAACGTATCCACTGGGAGGGCAGGGGAATCCGAATCCGAACAACAAAGACCTTACCGTGGGAACGGGAGCAGTGACGAGCATTAGCTTTAAAATAGATAAGGTGAGCCAGCTTACCGTGCGGACGTCAGACGTGTTTTGCTCACCTATGAGCAATAAGGCTTTCAGTATTGATGGAGCGAAGACCATCGGCACGAACCCGGACGTGCTTAAGTTCAGCACGAGTTCCACGACGGACGCGAACGGTTCCTTGCTGTTCCCGAACCTTGAGTGGGATACGTACACGCTTACCTTGAGCGGCGCGTCATATGATGTCCTGGGCACTATTCCTCTTAACCCAATGATCATAAATCCAAACACGATCAACGATTTCAGATTTGCGCTGAGGTCTGCGCAAGCGGATTCGCTTCTCATAACCGTGACCGACGCCGCAACCGGAGCGGTCATCCAGGGCGCAACCGTAAACCTTTCGAAAAGCGGATATTCGAACACGCTTATCACTGGGAGGACGGTTGTGACCGACACCGATTGGTCGACAGGTAACTATACAAGCCAGAACGGGGGCATCGACGCGAGTTCCACTCCAGGAACCATCAAACTTTTGGCGAATGCTTCGGGAACGTACAGCACATCAACCGTAAGTTGGCTTATCTCGCGGACAATTGATGTGGGTTCAAGCACCTCGAATTATTATTCTCTGAGTTGGAATCCGACCTCACAGCCGGCGCAAACCGGTGTCGGGAGCGCCAAATTCCAGCTTGCGGTGAATAACGACAACGCGACGTGGAATTTCATAGGACCGGACGGAACAGCAAATACTTTCTACACCGCGAGTTCCACGGTCACCGGATTGGATAACAACCGCTATGTCCGCTATAAAGCGTTTCTCTCGACGCAAAATTCGAGCGTCACCCCAAGCATCGACGATGTAAGCTTGGAATTGCATTCAGTCTGCACTCCTCCTTCTCAAGTGCTGTTTTCAAATCTGTCGCCAGCGACATATACGATCGACGTCACCGCCCCGCAATATTTTGAGGCGACGAGCTCCGTGTCTGTCGCGGGCGCGTGGCAGGAGGCGAAGATACAGCTTACGCACCAATAACCCTAAACCATGAACCATGAACCATGAACCATGAACTATGAACTATGAACTATGAACTATGAACCATGAACTATGAACTATGAACCATGAACCATGAACCATGAACTATGAACTATGAACCATGCACCATGTACTATGAACCGTAACGGCATCTCGATCGTCGAAATTATTTTCGGCGTGGCGATCGCGGCGAGCATCCTTTTCGTAATCTCGAGTTTGAGCGGGAATTTAAATATACTTCAGAATTTCTTGAATCAAAAACTACAGTCGCGCCAAGACGTCGATCAGGCGTTTCAGATCATGACGACCGAGATCCGTTCCGCCGGACAATCGAGCGTCGGAGCCTACCCAATTGACACCGCGAATACGAGCACGTTGATATTCTACAGTGACATCGATAAGGACGGCCTCTTTGAGCGGGTACGATATTTTTTGAACACGAGCACCATTCAAAAAGGGGTCGTGAAGCCCGCTGGGAATCCTCTAATCTACGCGACGTCGACCGAGATCGTGACGACCGCGGTCACGAACGTGGTGCGCACTACGTCAACGGTACTTTTTTCCTATTACGATTCGAATTATACTGGCGTTGAACCGCCGATGATATATCCTTTGGCTGTTTCCGCGATCAGGGTCGTGAAATTCGCGGCGTTCTTGGATATCAATGCCTCAACCACGCCCAAGCCGGAATATTTCTCGGGATCGGTTTTGATGCGCAACGTGAGGTCAAATTAATTACAGTTCATGGTTCATAGTTGGCAGTTACCATGAACAATTAACCATGAACAATGAACCATGAACCATGAACAATGAACCATGCACCATGTACTATGAACCGTAACGGACAACTTTCCATTATCATCCTGCTCTTCGCCTCCGTCACACTCGTGTTGGTGAGCGGTTTCGGGTTTCTCGCGAGTTCTTTTCTGCAGCTATCGACGAGAGCGTGGAACAAGTCCCAGACATTTGCGATCGCCGAAGCGGGGATCGAATATTATCGCTGGCACCTCGCGCACGCGCCCCAGGATTATCAGGACGGCACGGGCATCCCAGGTCCCTACACGCATACATATTACAATAAGGGCGGCGTTGCCACGGGCCAGTTTATCTTGACCATCACTCCTCCACCCGTAGGCTCCACGGTCGTTACGGTCAGAAGCGCCGGCAAAGTTTTTGCCGACAGTTCGATCTCGAAGACAATAGAGGTAAAACTTGCCATTCCCTCGTTCGTGAAGTATGCCTGGGTATTGAACGATTATGTTTTTTTCGGTTCAGCCGCGGAAGTGTTCGGTCCCATCCAATCGAACGCCATGATACGCTTCGACGGCATTGCTCATAATCTTGTATCGAGCGCCCTCAATACCTCTACCGATCCTGGCACTGGTCTTGTGCAATGGGCGGTATACACGACAAGCGGACCGGACGATCCGCAGCCGCCAACGCCGTTGCCGAGCCGTCCGGACGTATTTATGGCAGGGAGGACGATCGGCGTCCCCGCGGTTGACTTTACGAAGATCGCCCAGGATCTCGCGATAATCAAAACTAACGCCCAATCCGCCGGCTACTACGCGCCGAGCTCGACGGTTTTCGGATATGAACTTGTTTTTTCTTCAAGCAGCAATATATTCACCGTGAATAAAGTGACCAGGCTTGTTTCTCCGCCGGGTGGTTGCAGCAATCCCGGCGGCTCCATTCAGGCGGGTTGGGGAACGTGGAGTATCTCGTCGTCAACCTTCTACGCGACAGGTACGATTCCGATGAACGGCAACGTGTTCTTTGAGGACAATCTTTGGGTGCGCGGGCAGATCAATAACGCGCGCGTGACAGTCGCTTCTGGCAGATTCCCCGACAATCCGTCAACGTGGTCGAGCATCACCGTGAACAATTCTCTTCGCTACACGAATTACAACGGTTCCGACACGCTCGCGCTCATCGCGCAGAACGATATCAACGTCGGACTCATGAGCGACGACAGTCTCCGCATCGACGGGGCACTCATGGCCCAGAACGGCCGCATCAGGAGATATTCATACCCGGGCTGTGGATCGACTTCTTTGAGAACACTGCTCACCACCTACGGTATGCTGGGTACGGCGTTGCGGCCCGCGTTCTTTTATGGTTCTAATGGATATCAATCGAGAAGCTATAACTATGATTCCAACCTGCTTTACAGCCCGCCGCCGAGCTTTCCCTTGACCACCGACCAATATGCCCCGATCTCGTGGAACGAAGTGCAATAGTTAGCTCGTAAGCTTTTAAGCGGTTAAGCTCGTAAGCCATACTAAACTAGCTCGGAAGCTTGTGAGCGGCTAAACTCGTAAGCCAATGCGGGCGTGTTAAACTTACTGTATGGGAAAAAAGAAGGAGGAATTTGCTTACGAGCTTACGAGCCGCAGAGCTTACGAGCTGAATTCCCAAGAACTTACGAGCTTACGAGCTAATAGGCTAGGCCTTACTCTCGTCGAAATCTTGATCGCGATCACCCTCATTGCGATCATTGCGGCGGTGGGAATCGTGGCGGCAAATCCCGCGGGGCAGGTGGCGAAAGCGAGAAATACGAGGCGCCAACTTGATCTTGAGGTCGTAATGAACTCCATACGGCAGAGCATCTCAGACACGAGCGGCGCCACTTTTTCGTGCGTCTCGGGACCGCTTCCAACGAGCACTAAAAAAATGGCGAGCCCTTCTTCGAGCTACAATATGGCACCGTGCCTTACGCCCACGTATTTGGGAACACTGCCATTCGACCCTTCGGCCTCAGGCTCGCATTGGACAAGCGTCTCCGATTACGATACGGGCTACAATATAGTTCAAAATGCGTCCGGCGTCATCACTGTCGCCGCACCCTCCGCGGAACTGAATCAGGCGATCTCGATCAGTAGATAGCGAGTAGCGAGTAGACCCCATTCCTTCGGTGGGGATTTTTTAAAACTCCTACTCCCTACTCGCTACTTTCTACTCGCTTATAAGGGCGGCAATACCACCGGTCCGTATTCTGCTATTTGTGATCCGCCACGGAACACATCCATTTTATAGTAGTAAGTGTCGTACAAAGTATTATCCACAAGGCCGATAGAGTACGATGAGGCGGGATTTTTCTGGTCAAGTATTTGCACCCATGGTCCGCCCGAATTTTGCGATCGATAGATAATTACATCATCAGCATCCGCCGGGATGTTCTGCCAGCCGATCTCGAGGCTTTTGTTGTTTACATGCTGGACCCAGAAATTCGCGGTCTGCGGTACTAGAGATCCGGAAATGCCGCCGCTCGGCGTGTAGTATGTGGTGCCGCTTGGATTCCCGCTAGGGGCGCTCGGGGGTGCCGGCGGTGGCGGAGGAGGAGGCGGACTGGCTGGTGGAGGGGGTGCGGTCGAGGGAGGAGGCGTTCCTGGAGTTGGGGGGGTCGGAGGAGTGCCAGAGGTCGGGTTGGTGCTTGACGAAGTCCATAGTGGTCCCAAGCCGTTTCCCGGTTGCGCCTCGGCGTAGAATGAATAGCCGCCCCCTGCGATAGTTGAGTTTGCATTGAAAGATGTCGATCCGCCGCTCAGTTCGTCGCTTGAGATCGACACGGTTTGCCACAAAGACCAATTATTAGAACTTTTTTTGGAAATGAAAATATTGAGCTTGGTCGTGCCCGCGGGCAAATTTCCCCAGCGGATGACGACCAGATTACTTTTCTTCCCTTTCTGAATTTCGAAAGAAACTGTCGGTGGCTTCACTTCTACCGCGGGCGATGTCGTTGCGTTGTTTTGAGCGATCGGCCGGATGGAGAATTGGGCTTCTTTGTCGTGGAAGAAAAAATAATATCCGATGCCGAGAACGGCAAGGACAAGAGCGACGATGGAGACGGAGTATCTTTTGACGAAAGGATTTTGCATCAGGAAGATAGGTTATCTATTAACGCTATTTCAAGGGGGACCATCATTCGACCTTGCTCATGATAGGTTCTCTATCAAAGCAATCTCAAGGGGAACCATGGCAAAAGGAGAATAGCGTATTTCGGAATAGGCACGGATGAGCGATTTAAGGAGTTTGACAGCCGGTTCCAGCTGGACCGCGTCGCCCAATTTTTTTATTTTCTCGATCTCTTCGGCGGTGAGTTCGCCGCGCAGGATGTTTTCGATACCCGGACTCAATTTGAGCGAGAGAACCTTGCGGACGTAATGGATCAGGTCTTTCGTGAGTTGGGTAAGGTTGTGCCCCTCGTTGTTCAATTCCGCGAGGTAGGCGATACTGCCCTTCAGGTCTTTTTTGGCGATAAGCTCCGCAAGCTCGTGAACTTTTTTAAAGCCGACACGTCCGGTGATCCGCTCGACGGCGGTGAGATCGATTTTCGTCTGCATCGTACTTATTTGATCAAGGAGCGACTCCGCGTCGCGGAAACTTCCTTCGGCCGCGGAGGCAATGAGCTCGATCGCGGCCTCATCAATGTGGATTTTTTCGAGCTTTGCGATTTCGGAAAGCTTTCCGATGATCTTCGTTTTCGGCGGTTTTTTGAAAAGAAAACGTTGGGCGCGGGAGGTGATTGTCGCCGGCAGTTTTTCATACTCTGTTGTCGCGAGGACGATCACCGCGTGCGCCGGCGGCTCCTCGAGCGTTTTAAGGAGGGCGTTAAAAGCGGTGGTCGTAAGCATGTGCGCCTCGTCTATAATGTAGACTTTATAATCGGCCGACGCGGGCGAGGTTCTGATGCTGTCCTTGAGATTTCTGATCTCATCAATGCCGCGGTTCGAAGCGGCGTCGATCTCGATCACATCGAATGAATTCTGCTCGTCGATCTCATTGCAATGCCGGCAGGCGTTGCACGGCTCGCCGAGCTTCCGGAATTTCTCGTCATCGCGGCGCTTCTCGCAGTTCAAAAGTTTCGCGATAAGCCGTGCGGTCGAGGTTTTCCCGGTCCCGCGCGGGCCGTAAAAAAGATAGGCGTGTCCGAGCCGCCCCGCGGCCGCCGCGTTCCTCAGAATTTCCGTGTTCGTTTCCTGCCCCAAAAGTTCCTTAAGCGTCCTGGGGCGATATTTGCGGTACAAAGCCAATGCCATTGCTAAAATTATATGATGAATTATTGCTTCCGGCAAATTTTCGCGATATAGTGAAGGGAATGAAATTCGTACTTTTTGCTTCGATACTTGCGGTCTTCGGTGCCGCGCTTTTTTTACTCTCGATGCCGATGACGACCGTAGTCGTTCCCGCGGGAACGGCAAAAAATGATCCGTCGGCGGGCGCGGTTGTCCCAGCGAACCTGCCTTCCGTGCCGGAAGCGCCGATTCCTTCTTCCACTCTTCCTGCCCCGGTCGGCGGGAAAAATTCACCTGACATTCCGAATCAGCCGCCGCTTTCGAACCCGCCGGATATCGTCAAGGGGATCTACGTGACTGGATGGACGGCTGGTTCGCCCGCGCGGATCGACGCGTTGATAGCTCTTGTAAAACGGACGGAACTGAACGCGATGGTGATCGACACTAAAGATTATTCCGGCTATGTGTCGTACGTGACCGGCATTCCTGAAGTTGCCGCGACGGGTGCCGAGGGCGAGATCCGCATCTCTAAGCCGAACGCGCTTATCAAAAAGCTTCACGATGCGGGGATCTATGTCATCGGCCGCATTACGGTCTTTCAGGACCCGATCTTGGCGAAGGCTCATCCCGAGTGGGCGCTCCAGAATAAGGTTACAGGAAAAACATGGATCGACAATAAAGGACTTGCATGGATGGATCCGGCCGGGCGCGCCGTGTGGGATTATGATATCGCGATCGCGAAAGACGCTCTCGCGCGCGGCTTCGACGAGATCAATTTCGATTACGTGCGTTTTGCCTCCGATGGCAGCCTGGGACAGATCGTCTATCCTTTTTGGGATGAAAAGACGCCGCGGCCCACGATCATCGCGGATTTTTTCAAATATCTCCGCGAGCATCTTGCCGGCGCAAAAATTTCCGCGGACATCTTCGGACTTGCAACCGTGGATACTTGGGATGATCTGGGTATCGGGCAGGTGATCGAAAGCGCGTACAAATATTTCGATTACGTCTCGCCGATGGTCTATCCTTCGCACTACGCTCCGGGAACGTTGGGCTACAAGAATCCGGCGCAGTATCCCTATGAAATCATCAAATATTCCATGGACCGCGCGCTTGATAGACTCGTTGCCCTTAACAAAAGGCTTATGACAAATGCAACAACAAATGCAAGCTCAACAGTGTCTAGTTCTTTGTCAGAGATTCCTGTTTTAAGTTCTGTGTTGTCTGTTAAACTTCGCCCCTGGCTCCAGGATTTCAATTTGGGAGCGACGTATAACGCCTCGATGGTGCAAAAAGAAATTCAGGCGGCGTACGACGCACTTCTCAACGTTTCAAGTACGAAGCAGGGTCGCTTCGATGGCTGGCTTCTCTGGAGCGCGGCGAATACGTATACGGAGGGTGCCCTAAGCCCAAAATAAAAGTAGGTAGTAGGTGGTAAGTGGTATTGTAGTAGAAAAAAATCTACTACCTACTACCTACTACCTACTACCTACTACCTACTACCTACTACCTACATGCCTTACGAACTAAAATTGGAAAAATTTACTGGTCCGCTCGAGAAGCTTCTCGAGCTCATCGAGGAGCGGAAGCTTGATATTTCGGAGATCAGCATGGCGCAGGTGACGGACGATTTCTTGGAATATCTCAAAACGCTGACCGATGCACATGCCGATCTGCGCATGATCGCGGATTTTATAGTCACGGCGAGCCGTTTGGTCCTCATTAAATCAAAATATCTCCTGCCGGACATCACGCTTACGGGCGAGGAGGAGGCCGAAATCAAGGATCTCGAGAGCCGCCTCAAGCTTTATCAGGAATTGAGACCTGCCATGAAAGTTCTTGCGCGATTATGGCGCGTGAACGGATCTCTGTTCTCGCGGCCCTACTTTATGGCGCGCAGTTTTGCGGGAGGTGCGGGCAGGTCGGAGATCTTTTATCCGGGCACGGAGCTTGATATCACGAATCTCGCCGGGGCCCTAGAGAACATGTTTGAAGGTCTCCAGGCATTCACGATGGAAACCGAGACGATCCGGGATAAGATCATCTCTCTCGAGGAGAAAATGCAAGAGATCGTGAAACGCTTCGAGGCGGAAGTCGAGATGAACTTCACGAACCTTTCAAGCGCGAAATCGCGCGGAGAGACCATTGTGATCTTCCTCGCCATCCTCCATCTCGCGCGCGAGCAGCTCGTAATGCTTGAGCAAACGGAGAGATTTTCTGATATAATCATCAGGAAAATGAATTCAAATAGTAATCGGTAATTAGTAATTGCCAGTTGCTAAATAATTCTCATTATGGAACAGGACGGATCACATAAGAAAATTGCCGAACTGGAGGCATTGCTTTTCATCCACGGCGAGCCCTTGCAAATGAAGAAAATAGCCTCTATTTTGGCTATTGAAACTAACGAAGCAGGGCTATTGATAGAAGAATTGAAAAAACTACTTGAGGCGGAGGCAAGAGGGTTGGCTTTGATTTCTGACGGAGATAAGGTCCAGCTCGCGACCAAGGCGAAGTTCGGAAAGATCCTAGAGAAGTTCGTGAAGGACGAGCTTTCTGAAGAGCTAACGCCCGCGAGCCTGGAAACGCTGGCAGCCATCATCTATTTCGCTCCGATCTCGCGTAGCCGTTTGGAATATCTTCGGGGAGTCAATTCGAGCTTCATTTTACGGAGCTTGCTCTTGCGGGGACTTGTGGAGCGCTTTCCCGATCCCGGGCGCCACAATCAATATCTCTATCGTCCGACATTCGAGACCTTGAAGCACATCGGATTCTCAAGGCGCGAGGAGATGCCCGATTTTGAAAAATTCCAGTCGCTCATGAAAGCGTTCGAAACGCAGCAAGCCGAAGTGAAAAAAGAACCGTCGCAAGAACCTATAACCTAAAACCTACAACCTAAAACCTGTTTTATGTCCGACACATTCCACAAATTTTTGTTCTTAGGCGTGATGATCACGCTTGTCGTGTTCGCGAATCATGGAACGGTGGCTGAGCAGCGATCTTTGAATTTGACGTACGGCGTGAACGGAGGGAAAGTGGTCGCAAAGGCGCCACCGACGTTCGTGCTTCAGCCGCCCGGAACAACCGCGTTCGGCGATCTTGCCGCGGACGTAACGGCCAACGATTTGACGAAAGCCGCGACGAGCACGCCCGCAACTTCCTCGACGCTCTATGATCCGAATCCTTCGGTCCCGCCGACGCCCTTTCAAAACGCCCTTTTGGAATCCTCGGGCGATTCAAGCCAGTCGGTGTTTTCGAAGAGGGGGGATGAGCCGGTACCGAATCTAGCGGCGCGCATAGCGCTCTTGGTCGACCTAACGAGCGGCAGGCAATACGTGAATTTCAATGCCGGGAGCAATTGGCCATTAGCATCGCTTACGAAGCTCATGACCGCGGTCACCGCATTCCAAGAACTTGATCTCGACAGAAAAGCGACCATTACCGTGGGCGCATTCGCCACGGATACTTCCGACCAAATTTTGAAGATCGGCAATGTCTACGGCATAACCGATCTTTTAAGGATAATGCTTTTGCCGTCCTCGAACGTTGGGGCCGAAGCCATTGCCGAGTCGTACGGAAGAGAACAGTTCATTGCTGCGATGAACGCACAAGCGCAAAATTGGGGGATGGTTAACACTCATTTCGACGATCCCGCCGGCATTTCCGTGGGAAGCCGGTCGACGGGGAACGATTTGCTTGTTCTTACAAAGAAGATCTATGAGGAATATCCCCGTGTTTTCGCTACCACAAGAGTTCCCTCCGCGTACGTCGCGGAACTTACCTCGCAAAAACGCGTGCTTGTCAAGAATATCAATGATTTTGCCGGCCGAGCCGATTTTCTCGGCGGGAAAACCGGCCATACCGACGAAGCGAGCGGCAATCTTCTTTCGGTATTCTCCTACGGGAGAAAACCTGTTGTAATTATCGTGATGGGCACGGAAGACCGCTTCGGCGATACGACGAAATTATTAAACTGGTTCGAAGCAAACTACAAGTAATGCATCAGGTTCTAGGTGTTAGGTGCTAGGTGTTAGGAGAAGAGATACACCTAAAACCTAAAACCTAAAACCTAAAACCTAAAACCTCTCATGCTTATCCTCCAAACCGTCCGCATCATCATACTTACCACAATCGCTTTCTTCGTGGCGCTCGCGGTAACTCCGGCATGGTCGCGTTTTTTGAACAACCACCAATTCAGAAAACAGATCAGAGAGGAAAAGGTCACGCCGGTCTATTACGGTCTGCATGGACGGAAAGCGGGGACGCCGACGGGTGGCGGCATCATCATTTGGTCCACTGTCTTAGGCCTCGCTTTGGTGTTTTGGGCCGCGTCGCGGCTGTTTGACGGCCCGTGGAAGTATCTGAACTTCGTGAACCGCGCCGAGACTTATTTGCCGATCGCTGCGCTCCTTATAGCCGCCGTTCTCGGCCTCGTGGATGACTGGCTCGGAGTGCTTAAGATCGGCGGCGCCTCAGGCGGGGGACTGAAGATCCGGCACAAGTCGATTTTATATCTCGCGGTCGCGGCGATCGGGGCCTGGTGGTTTTACTTTCGTCTCGGGTGGGACGTGATCCAGGTGCCGTTCTTCGGGAGTTTTCAGATCGGTTGGTGGTACATCCCCCTTTTCATTTTCATCGTTTTCGCTTCCGCCTTTTCGGCGAACGAAACCGACGGTCTCGACGGCCTTTTGGGCGGCGTGTCTCTTTTCGCGTTCATAGCATTAATCACGGTGGCCTTCGTCCTGCATCGATACGATCTCGCGGCATTCGGCGGGATGATGGTGGGCGCCCTCCTGGCATTCCTCTGGTACAACGTATTCCCCGCTCGATTTTTCATGGGAGATACGGGGGCAATGTCCCTCGGGGTCGTGATCGGGGTCATCGCCATGCTCACGAACACCACGCTTATTTTGCCGTTCTTCACTATCATTTTGGTAATCGAATCGCTTTCCGTGATCATCCAGATGCTGAGCAAAAAATTTCGCGGAGGAAAAAAGGTCTTTCTCTCGACGCCGATCCATCATCATTTCGAAGCATTGGGATGGCCGGAGTCGCAGGTCACGATGCGATTTTGGATCATCTCCGCGGTCTTCTGCGCCCTTGGCCTAGTGATATTTTTCCTTTCGCGGTTCTTGTAGGGAATTTGACAAAACCCCATAAGGACGTTACAACAATTCTAGAAGATGTTTCCCGGGAGGTTTTCATGCCGTTTGATTGGCAGAATTTTTGGATTGTCGTCGGGTGTCGGCCGGGAAGCAAAAAGCCCGCGCTGATCGGTTTTCTCCCTAGAGACGACGCCTGGGATGAAAACCAGGCAATTGAAAGGGCGACGAAGGGCCTGGATGAAGATTTTTCCTCATGGCGACTCGCAACTTTCTTCTTCGACGAGAGGGAGAGAGCTCTCGAGCAGGCAAAGAGCGCAAGGAGCGCCCTCAAGCAAATCGGTGTGCCCGACGGGCTCTTGGACGCAACCCTTCTCGAGCTAAAAGAGCTGATAGAGAAGCTCACAAGGTACGAGATAGAGAGGGCACTGATCATCTTCGAATCCAACGTTGTTCATTGATGTCCCGCCCCGGCTGGAATTTCGGCCAGGGCTTTTTATTTTTCCATAACACTTTTTCACGGCCGTGAAAAAGTGTTATGGAGTTTAAGCCATGGGTCCTCGCCTTCTTGTCTGCCCTGCCTGCCGGCAGGCAGGCGCGGGTATTTCATTTTGCTAATGCCTCATTTCAGTGATATTCTATAAAGCAATGAAGCAATCGCAATTATTTACGAAGATCGAGCGGAATGCACCCAAGGATGAGGCGACGATAAACGCCCAGCTCCTGGTCCGCGCGGGATTCGTTTCAAAACTGATGGCGGGGGTTTATAGCTACTTGCCGCTCGGCCTCCGGGTCCTCCGGAAGATAGAGAACATCGTCCGCGAAGAGATGAACGCGATTCACGGCCAAGAGATCTTAATGCCCATGCTTCACCCCAAAGACATATGGGAAAAGACCGGCCAATGGAAAAAATTGGATGTTCTCTTCGAACTTGAAAGTCGTACGGGGAAAGAATATGCGCTGGGGCAGAGCGAAGAGGAAGTGGTGACACCGCTTGTGATGTCACGGGTGAACACATACCGGGACCTCCCGCTCGCCGTGTACCAGATCCATTGGAAGTTCCGGGACGAACTTCGCTCCAAGTCGGGACTCCTGCGCGGTCGCGAATTTTTCATGAAAGACATGTATAGTTTTCACGAGAATCAGGAGGATTTCGAACGATTCTACGATGTCGTTAAAGGAGCGTATTTCAAGGTATTTGAGCGTTTCGGACTCATCGCCAAAGCGACCGAGGCTTCAGGCGGCGCCTTTAGCGAGAAGATATCCTATGAGTTCATCGTGCTTACGGATGCCGGCGAAGATGATATTTTATACTGTGAAGCCTGCGAATTCTGCGTGAATGTTGGAATCGCGAAACAGAGAGAGGAAAGTCCCTGCCCCAAGTGCGGCAAAGGAAAGCTTCGGCGAGCGAAAGGTTCGGAGGTCGGGAACGTTTTCGACCTTGGGGAGAAGTACGGAAAGGATTTCGATTCCACGTTCACCGGTCGTGACGGCAAAAAACAATATCCGATCATGGGATGCTACGGCATCGGCATCTCGCGGCTCATGGGGGTCATTGCCGAAAAATACAACGACAAAAGCGGCCTCAGTTGGCCCGAATCCGTTGCCCCTTTCCGGGCCCATCTTTTGGAGATCAATGGGGCGAAAGGCGGAGCGTTTTACGATGCTTTACAAAGGCAAAAAATCGAAGTATTATATGACGATCGAGACCTTTCCGCCGGCGAAAAATTCGTGGAGGCGGATTTGCTGGGAATTCCGTGGAGATTGGTCGTGAGCCCGAAACTCGGGGACAAGGTGGAGGTGAAGCGGAGGAGTGAAAAAGAGGCAAAGATTATGAGCATGGAAAAAGTAATCGAGAAATTAAATAGTAATTCGTAACTAGTAATTGACGGCTCCACGTTCCAATTTCCCTTCCAATTACTAATTACCAATTACCAATTACTAATTACAGCGTGCCATATGAAATTCACCGATAAATTTTTTAAAGACATCGGCATCGATCTGGGGACGGCGAACACGCTTGTCTACATGAAGAATTACGGTATCGTGGTCAACGAGCCAACGTTCGCGGCAGTGAATAACAAGACGAGTAAAATGCTTGCGGTAGGATATGAAGCAAAGAAGATGATGGGGCGCACCCCCGCGCATATCAGCGTGGTGCGGCCGCTCGTTTCCGGCGTGATCTCCGATTTCGAAATGACGGAGGAATATTTGCGCGAACTTTTAAAACGCCCGAGAACTAACCCGATTTTGAGTTACCGCCGAGCTATCCTTTCGATCCCCAACAACCTGACGGAAGTCGAGCGGAAATCGGTTGAAGATGCGGCGATAAACGCGGGATGTTCCAAGGTGTTTCTCGTGGAATCGCCGACCGCGGCGGCGCTCGGAGCCGGCATGCCGATCGGGGAACCCACCGCAAGCTTGATCATCGATATCGGCGGAGGAACGACCGACATCGCCGTGATTTCCCTGGGGGGCGCGGTGGTCTCGCGAACGCTCAAAGTCGCCGGAGACAAGTTCAACGACGACATCATGCGCTTCGTACGTGACGAATTCCGCATGGCGATCGGGGAACCGACCGCGGAGTTCGCGAAGATCGCTGTCGGGTCGGCGATCCCCATGGACGAGCGGCTTGAGGTCGCGATCCGCGGCCGCGATTTCGCGACGGGCTTGCCCCGCGAAATTTTGATAAAAAATAACCACATTCGGGCGGCGCTTGCCAAATCCCTCGGTTCAATAGTTGAAGCGGTGCGTGAAGCGATCGAAGAGACGCCGCCGGAGCTTGTGGGCGACATTTTGCACAAAGGGATTTACGTGTGCGGCGGAGGGGCGTTGCTCCGCGGCATTGACCAGCTTATAAGCAAAGAAGTGGGCGTCTCGGTGCAGCTCGTCGAAGACCCCTTAACCTGCGTCACGCGCGGCTTGGGGCAAATGGTGGATGATTTTGAGGCGCACCGTAGATTTTTAAACAATCCCCCGAAGCCGCTGTTCATTAATATTTGAGCTTTTAGCTTTTAGGTTTTAGCTTTTAGCTCTACAACCTAACAGCTAACAGCTAAAAGCTATGAAAAAAAACTATTGGTTTCCGGCACTGCTCATCGCGCTCATGGCGGTTCTGGTATTTTTTGAACCGGCTTATGGCTGGAGAATAAGATCTTTCTTTGCGAGACGAAACGCGCAGGAATCAGATACTTCAAATTTGAGAATCGAGAAAGAAAATCTCCAGGCGCAACTCGCGAAACTCCAAAATATCCAAGCTGAACTGCCCAAAAAACCGGCTAATTTCATCCGGGCAATGGTCTATTCCCGCTACCCCCTGAATTTTAAGAATGAATTTTTGGTCGATATCGGGAAAAATGAGGGCGTGGTGCAAGGTGCCGCCGTGGTGTTCGGAGGATTGCTCATCGGAAAGATCGAGGAAGTCTTCGACGACACCGCGCTTGTCCTCTCCGTATTCGACAGCCGTTTTGAGGTACCGGTGCGCGTGGGCTCCGCGGGCGTGGACGCCCTCCTCGAAGGCGGATCGCTTCCCAGGGCAACCTTGATCCCCCTTAAGGCAGGAATTGTGGCAGGCGATATCGTCTATTCCGCCTCGGCTGATTTTCCATACGCGCTTCCGATCGCGACGATCGGAGACATGACCATTTCGGCGGACCAACTGTTTCGCCAGGCGGCGCTCAATTTCGCATACGACATAAACGGCATTCAAACAGTATTCGTGGCGAAAAAATGACCGCGCCGGGGCGGGATCCATGCTTTCGAAAGATATGAATTATAAGTTTTCAATCTCTTTCCTCTTCGTTCTACTCGCGCTTTTTCTCCAGGTCCTCTTGGGCGACGCGAGCGGCGCCTGGATCAATTTTACGCTCGCTACGCTCATCGCCTCCGTGTTCTTCGTTGATTTTGTCGAACTCCTTGTCCTGGTTTTGTTTTCAGTGTTCATATTGAACTGGCAGCCGGCGTTAAGCTGGGAAATGTTATTTTTCGCCTGCCTCCCGTTCGCGGTTTTTTCTCTCTGCAGATCAAGAACATTTCCTTTTAGGCCGTGGCTTGTAAATTTGATCGCGATCTTCTCGGGTATTATTATAGTTTATTTTATTTTTGGAATAAGATTATTCACCACTCAGCCGTATGCTGTTTTGTGGGATATGGCGGGGAGTCTCACGTTCGGAGCGGCGGTTTTTTCGGCCATGAAGTACGGCAGAAATAAAACCTGGACGCCTTCATGAAACGAAAGCAGATAGATTTGGCGCTCGAGGAATCGCTCGGCGAGGACTGGTCAAGGGACCTCGAAGTTGTGGAGGTCCCGATTGGAGGCCAGCCGCTCGTGTATCTTGGCGTCGCCATTTTTGCCGTGGGGTTCATATTCATTTCGAGGATTTTTTATCTCAATTTTTATAAAGGACGGTTTTACGGGGCGCGGGCGGCGGCGAACGTGAATGCGTTCAAGCAAATTGGGGCGCCGCGGGGGTTGATCTACGACCGCAGCGGCAAAATAATTGCGGAGAACAGAGCTACTTTTACCGCGATCCTCGATATCAAGGAGTTGCTAGGACACGAAAACCTGCTTGATCCGACGCTTGATGCCATCCAAAAAACGCTTGCTATCCCCAAGGAACAGGCGCTTCTTCTTATACAAGAGAATATTGCCGAAGAATTCGCGACGCCACTTGTCCTCAAAGAAGACCTTAGTCAGATCGAACTCGTGGGACTCAAGGCCTTGAATTTCCCGGCCATCGTTGTCGAGAACGATTTTGAGCGTGTTTACGCCGACCCACGGGTATTCGCGCCGGTCGTGGGCTATGTGGGTCGCGTAGGAGCCGGAGATCTCACGAAAAATAGCAGCCTTATTCCCGAAGATTTCATCGGCAAGGCGGGCATCGAGGCATTTTACGACGACTCGTTGCGCGGCAAGCCGGGAATAATCGTTGCTGCGCGCAATGCTCGCGGAAAAGTGCTGAGCGAAGAAAAGAAGAACGATCCAGCGATTGGCAGCCCGATCCATCTCACGATCGATTCCGGCTTCCAGAAATACTTTTACGGGCGGCTTCAAGCGGGCCTCGAAGCATTGGGGCGGCGCGTGGGTATCGGCCTCGCGATCGATCCTCGGAACGGACAAGTGCTTGGAATGGTGAGCTTTCCGAGTTACGACAATAATATATTGAGTGGATCCGGCCACAATGACGAGAAAACAAGTATTTTAAATTCTCCCGATAAGCCGCTTTTTGACCGCGTCGTCTCCGGATTTTACAATCCCGGCTCTACGATCAAGCCTCTCCTCGGCGTCGCAGCGCTTAAGGAAGGCGTGATCGATCCGAACCGGGAAATTTATTCTCCAGGATATCTTTTGGTGCCGAACCCATATAATGCTTCTTCCTCAAGCCGCTATCTTGACTGGCGTCCGCAGGGGAACGTAAATTTGGCTAGAGCGATCGCGCAGTCATCAGATGTGTATTTCTATATCGTTGGCGGAGGATCGCCCGCGGAAAGTACGCCGCCCTTGAACGACTCAAGCGATTACGGAATTAAAGGGTTAGGTATCAGTCGCCTCTACTCGTGGTGGCAGAAATTTGGTTTGGGGAAGCAAGCGGGAATTGATATGCCGAATGAAGCCGAGGGGTTTCTGCCGACGCCGGAATGGAAGCGATCAAGACTAGGAACACCATGGCTTTTGGGAGACACGTACAACGTTTCGATCGGCCAGGGGGATCTCCTCCTTACGCCGCTACAACTTCTTGATTATATCGGTGCTTTTGCGAATGGGGGGAAAATATACCGGCCTTTCTTCAACGTGAACTCGACGCCGCGAGTCCTCGCCGACTTCTCGGATCTTTCGCCAGAGATAAAAGAAGTGCAAAAAGGAATGAAGCAGACCGTAACCGCGCCACTGGGCACCGCGTATTCATTGCAAGACCTCCCTTTTTCCGTGTGCGCGAAGACCGGGAGCGCCCAAGTGCAGAACAACGCCCAAGAAAACGCTCTCTTCGTCGGGTATGCGCCGTGCAATTCGACCCGTCCGCCGGCCGGCGGAGGCGAACCGCAAATCGCGATACTTATTCTCATCGAAAATTCTAAAGAAGGAAGCCTGAACACCGTGCCGATAGCGAAAGACGTTTTGAATTGGTATTACCAGAATAGAATGGTAGGTAGTAGGTAGTAGGTAGTGGATGCATAGGTAGAAAATTATATACATTTTTGTGAGAATCAAAAATACTGTTATACTTTTGAAGTACTGCTCGTGCTGGCTACCACCTACTACATACTACATACTACCTACCAAGAGAAATGAGCGAGCTCCGACAAGATATTATTTCCGGCGATTGGGTGCTTATGGCGCCCGGGCGGGCGGGGAGGCCCCATTCCCTAGACGTAAAAAGGCCGCCTCGGAAGCCCGCGCCCAAGGCTGGCTGTCCTTTTGAGGATTTAGAAAAGTCCGGCAACTGGCCGCCGATTCTCGCGTGGCCGAGCGCCGGAAGCTGGAAGATCGTCGTGCTTCCGAATAAATATCCGGCCCTCACGCATGGCGGCACGTGCGCGGTTCCGTTGCGCTATGGGATGTATCAGGCAAAGACCGGCGTCGGAAGCCATAACCTCCTGATCACGAGAGACCACAATAAGAATCTCGCCGATCTCGATAAGAAGACCGCTATAAAAGTTTTTGAGATGCTCGGGGACTGGTATCGGACGATGGCGAAAGATAAATGCATCGCCTACATCGCCTCCTTTTTTAATTGGGGCGTGAGCGCCGGCGCCACGATCTGGCATCCGCATTACCAGATTCTCGCGCTGCCGATCGTTCCTCCGCACAATACGCGTTCTTTACGCGGCGCCGAGGAATATTTCAGGAAAAATCATCGTTGCGTGCGCTGCGATATGATCAAAAATGAATTGAAGGAAAAAAAACGCATCGTCGCGGAGAACAAGCATGCGATCGCGATCGTACCGTATGCCGCTAAGAAGCCATTCGAGGTGAGCATTCTACCGAAGAAACATTTCCCTTTTTTCGGAAAAACGCCGAAAGAGGTGACGAGGGACCTCGTGCCGCTTTTGCAGCTTGTGCTGAGGCAAATCGAAAAATCTTTGAGCGATCCCGACTTGAACTTCTTCATTCATGACGCCCCCGTTGACGGGAAAGATTATAATTATCATCACTGGCATATCGAGGTGATACCTAAGGTTTCCATACCCGCCGGATTCGAACTCTCAACCGGCATCGACATTAACGTGGTCGATCCGGAGACGGCAGCGAAGATATTAAGAGGAAAGAATTGATAGGTTATTGAGTTATTGAGTTATTAAGTTATTGAGGGTCTCCAATTCCAAGATTTTATGTTCCGGAAAATCTTAAAATCGAAAGCCATAAGCTCGCTTTTTTTACTGAGCGCGGTTTCGGTCGCCGCGGGAACGCTCTGGGCGTACTCGGCACTCAAAAGCGCGGGAAGCATTTTGATCCTTCACTTCAATAATGTCGTGGGGATCAATCAGATCGGCGGCGTCGGCGAGCTTATCGGGGTCGGCATCACGGGCCTCATTGTGGTCGTCGTCAACTTCTTGATCGCTATGGAGCTCGAAGCCCGTGACCTGTTTTTGGGGAAATTGCTCACCGGGGCGACGCTACTCTTCGGCATCTTGCTTTTCATTGGATTCGCGGCTATTATATCTGTAAATTAGGTTTTAGCTTTTAGCTGTTAGGTTTTAGCATTATAATTACCTAAAAGCTAAAAGCTCACAGCTAAAAGCTATCATCATGAACTTCGCCGTCATCGAATCCGGCAGGCAGTATAAAGTTGCTGTCGGAGACAGAGTAAAAGTGGATACGCTTGGCGCCAAAGAAGGCGAGCGTATTACATTCGGGAAAGTCCTGCTACGCGCGCATGCCGAGAAGGTGGAGGTCGGCGCTCCGTATATAGCCGGAGCTGCGGTTGAAGGAAAAGTCTTAAGGCAGGGGCGGGAGAGAAAAAAGATTGTGTTTAAATATCACTCGAAAACGAGACAGCGGAAGAAAAAAGGCCACAGGCAGGCGTTCACGGAAGTCGAAATAACGAAGATTTAGGGGAGTGCCGATTGACAAATAGCACAGAAATGTGCTATTCTTGTTACAGCCTACGAACGAGGAAGGGGGTCGCATGAACGAGAGAAGGCCTCTCGCTGTTTGTGTGTTTCTCGCGGCGTTCGGTGTTTTCTATAGCGGGGGGTGGGCATCGCTCATCGCCGTCGTGATATTCGTGTTTGTCGGTATTTTGCTTGCCCGTGCAACCGAGCCCGTCTGGGGGCGATTGATTCCTCAAAGAATTCCTTGGAAACGTTTCATTCCCCGTTTCACTCCCCGGGAAGACCCCGGAGATCCCCGGATTCAAGCGCTTCGCGCGGCACGCATGTGCATGCATCCGTGGGAGTATCAGAGATGGAGACAAGCAGGAACGATCCGCCGGATTTTTCTTGGGCGCTCTCGAATTTAACTTTGGGGGCGCTTTTTCTTTTTCTAGCGGATATAAAAAATGCTTGCTCCCCCGGGGATCATGCCTTTGTCTCTTGGCAAGAAATAATGGATGTTCTTCGCTGTTTGTTCCTCAAGGCGGAATGTGTCCGTGATGAACATCGTAGTTTGCGCAGGGGTCGGTATGCCGCGTATGGGGACTCCGCTTGCCTCAACTACCACATATTTCGGCGTCTTGGCCGGCAAGACGTTTAGCTCATGACCAAGTGCTACGTAGTCGGCATTGAAGGCTGCAGGGACGTTCGGGTTCGTCGCCCAAACGATGAAATAACTGCTATATGCCTCAAGAGCGAGCAATACGATGAAGACCATAGAGAGCGCTTTGAGTCGCGATGGTCGGATATATCTCCGGAGCCGTTCATAGACTGCGTATCCTCCGAATGCCGCGAAAATAATGACGGGCGGGATCATTAAGATCGAACGCAGGGCGTGAGGGATGCCTTCGTCGGAGATGACGACGGGAAGCATAGCGAGTATGAACCAAGAAAATAAAAGTATAAATCCGAAATTCGAAATTCGAAAGAAATTCCAATTCCCTAAATTCGAATTTTTTCCATTAAAGCTTCGAATTTCTTTCGGATTTTGTGCTTCGGATTTTGTGCTTATGTTTTTGATCGCGATAATGATACCGATCAAAAACATGAAGCCGACCGGCCAAAACAACTCGGGAGCTCCGCTTATATTATGCCGCCAATTAAGATCGCCACGAATATTAAACATTGCGAGAGTTTTGATTGAGTTCATGGCGAGATCCCTCAGGGGACTTTCGGAGTTCAAGATGGAGATTTGGGAAGTGCGCCCGAAGAAACTCCCGGGATGGGAGTAAAAGTAGTAGCCAAGGGGAAGAAAGACGATGGCTGAAAAAAGCAGGAAATGCGCCGCAGAGTGGAAAAATTTTTTCTGCCACCCTCCTTTTCTTGCAGTAAGCCAGTAGAAAATGAAGATGAGGAGAACGAGTGCTGGAGAAACGCGATAGGCGATATAGCTGTAAAGTCCTAGGCCGAAGAGAATGCCGCCGAAAATATGAAGCGCTGTCGCGCGCCCGAAAGGCGCGCCACCCTCCAATTTTTTGAATCCTTTGACCAGAAGATACACCGACCATGTGAGGAAGAGTGGCGCCATGATGGCGCGGAAGCCGATGCGCGAGAAGTTGATGTGCCAGAAGGAGGTCGCCAAGAAAAAAGCGGCAAGAAGGGCGACCCCTTCTCTACGAATTACGAATTTGTTACGAATATACGAATCTCTATTATTCTGCTCTTTCGTATATTCGTACTCATTTCGTATTTCGTAGTCGAATAATTCTCTCGCGAGAAAGTAGATGCCGAGCACCGTGAGGATCCCGGAGATCGCCGCGGGGAGGCGTACCACCCAGGGTTCGTGGATGCCGCCCAAGGCCTTGATAAGGACAGCGACTATATTCACATAAAGTCCTTCTCGCCCGTTATCCTCGGGATAGAATGCCTTGAGTCCGCTCCAGAACGGGGTTGTGTGGGTCACCTCGAGTGCGTTGTTGCCGTCCGCGGCTTCATCGGGGTAGAGACCGGGCGGCGTTGCCGTAAAGTGGTAGAGCCGAAGGAAGCTTGCTATAATCAGTATGATAAAGAGCCAGAGAAAGATAGTGCGTTTGGGCATATATTTCTATTGTACAACCATTTCCCCGATATTCATTGTTAATAAACCAGAAGCACCAAATCCGAAATTCGAAACAAGTTCCAATGTTCAAAATCATAGATTCAAAACGTTTGGAGCATTGGTCATTCGAATTTAGATATTATTTCGGATTTCGATATTCGAATTTCGAATTTTAACTTTATGGATCAATCTTCTCCCAGTTTTGAACATTCGGCGCTTGAAGCCGACATCAAGATGTTATCGCAGGAAATTCAAAAGCATGGCGAGCGGCCGGAGAGCAAAGGATTGAGCGGCCAGGAACTTTTGAAGCAGGCGATCCGTTCGCTTCCCGCGACGGATAACCAAAAGCAGCAACAACCGAAGACGGATTCCTCGAAAAGCCCTATCCCCTTGTACGCGCAAAATGCTTCGGCGGAAGTGAAGCTTGAAATAGAATATTTGCTGGATCTTGCGCTGCACAAGGGAATTTCAAAGGCGATGTCCGCCGCGCGGAATTCACCCTATTTCGTGCAGGACGCGTTTCACGATGCGCTTGCGGGGAGGCTGTATCCGGAATTGCAGAAGCGGGGGATCGTAAAGTGACAATTTTATTGGCAAGCAGATCTGCCAATAAAATTGTCATCCTGACGAAGGTCAGGATCCACGCTCCCACGAATTCGTCATACCAGATTCTTTCCCCGCCGGAGTTTATCCTGACCCTTCCTTCGTCAGGATAAACTCCGGAAGGACGGGGATAGGCTCCAAGCTTCGAATGACAAGATGGGATATCGTATAATTAAATCATGTCCGGGCTTTACATTTTCTCCTCGGTCGTAGTTGGTGCCTCGGTCGGCGCCGCAATTTATTTTTTACTGAGATGGATCTACCAAAAAAAGATCGCCGATTCGCTCAGTACGTCGCTTTTCCTCATAAAGATCCCGAAAGAAGCGGGAACAGGAAGGCCGGATAACGCCGAGAACAAGGATTTCAAATCGGAACTTGCCCACTTCGAACAATTATTGGGCGGCCTTTCGGGGCTCAAAAGACCGTTCACGCTCGAAGTCGCGGTGCCGCATGTTGGCGAAGAGATCCATTTTTATATCGCCGTTCCGAAATTGGCTTCGGAAACCGCCGTAAAGCAGATCCAGGGGCTGTGGAACGGCGCGAGCGTGTCGATAGTCGAAGATGATTTCAATATCTTCAATGCGCAGGGCGCTACCGCCGCGGCGTACGTGATGCAAAAGGAGAATTATTCGCTTCCCATCCGGACGTACGCGGAATTGAGCATTGACTCTTTTGAATCGATCGTCGGAGCTTTTGTGAAGGTGAACGAGGTCGGCGAAGGGGCGGCGCTTCAGCTCGTGATCCGGCCGGCGCCCAAGGATGCGAAGAAAAGGGTGTACGGATATATCGAGGCGCTCAAAAAGGGCGAACCGCTTAAAAAAGTTTTCAAACACGAATCGCCGCTCAATCTTTCCGAAGTTTCGCACGTCTTGAACCCGAAAAAGGAGGAGGAAGAGAAAAAAGAGAGGGTGATAGACGAAGAAGCAGTAAAGGCGCTCCAGGGGAAAATCGCAAAGCCCTTATTTCAAGTTAATGTGAGGATTGTGACATCGGCCGGATCGGAATTCCAAGCGAACGACATCCTGGATGGCATCACCACTCCATTCAGCCAGTTTGGGAGTCCCGCGCGCAATGATTTCAAAATCGTAAAACCGAGAAATTCCGACAAGCTTATCCGCAGCTTTATCTTCCGCACATTCGAGGATGCCCAGACGATGACGCTTTCAAGCGAGGAGATCGCGAGCTTCTACCATCTCCCGATCTCTTCGACGGAAACGCCGAAAGTGAAATGGCTGAAATCAAAGGAGGCGCCGCCGCCCGCGAATCTTCCGGCAAAAGGCATTCTGGTCGGGGAAAGCGTTTTCCGCGGGCAGACAAAACCGGTCTATATAACAGATGAGGACAGGAGGCGACATGTATACATTATCGGACAAACCGGCACGGGGAAGTCCACGCTCCTCGGGAATATGTTTATTGAAGATTTGAAGAGCGGCAAGGGGCTTGCCGTGATAGATCCGCACGGCGACCTTGTGCAGAATGCCCTGGGGTTCATTCCGAAAGAGCGCCTCGACGACCTCATCTACTTCGATCCGGGAGATCTCGAGCGCCCCCTGGGTCTTAACATGCTCGACTACAATTTCAACCGGCCGGAGGAGAAAACATTTATCGTGAACGAGATGCAGGGCATCTTTAACAAGCTTTTTTCCCAGGAGACGATGGGCCCGATGTTCGAACAGTATATGCGGAACGCCCTTCTCCTTTTAATGGAAGATATGCCTAACGAACCGGCGACCTTGATCGAAGTGCCACGCATTTTCACGGACAGCGCCTACCGCATGCGGAAGCTCGCGCGCATACACAATCCCGTCGTCATCGACTTCTGGGAAAAAGAGGCGGTCAAAGCCGGCGGCGAAGCATCGCTCGCCAACATGACTCCCTATATCACCTCGAAGTTCAATAATTTTATTTCCAATGATTACATGCGGCCGATCATAGGCCAGCCAAAGTCGGCCTTGAACTTCCGCGAGGCGATGGACCAGGGCAAGATCCTCCTCATCAATCTTTCAAAAGGGAAGATAGGGGACATTAACGCCGGGCTCCTCGGAATGGTATTCACGGGGAAAATTTTGATGGCCGCCTTGTCGCGCGTGGACGTGGCGGACGCCGAGAAGCGCCGCGACTTTAATCTTTATATCGATGAATTCCAGAATTTCACGACAGACTCAATCTCGACGATCCTTTCGGAGGCAAGAAAATATCGTCTGAATCTCACGATGGCGCATCAGTTCATCGCTCAGCTTACGGAGAAAATCCGCGACGCGGTTTTTGGAAACGTGGGTTCGCAGCTCGTCTTCCGCGTCGGTGCGACGGATGCGGAATTCTTGGTGAAGCAATTCGAGCCGGTTTTCAGCCAAAACGATCTCATTAATATCGATAACTTGAATGCCTATGCGAAGATTCTTATTAACGGCGAGACCTCGAAGCCGTTTAATATCAAGATCGGCACGACGTCCTGGAACGGCGGCAATCGCGAGCTCGCGGAGAAACTAAAAGAATATTCGCGCGCGAAATACGGCCAGGATAGACACGTCATCGAGGACGAGATTTATAAAAGATTGAGGGAGTAATTAGTAATTAGTAATTGGCAATTAGCAATTATAACGGTGTCAGGTACCATTAACACAGGTACCATTAACAGCGTGGAAGCGGTACCTGACACTGTTTTTCATTTCGTGCCCTTGACAATTTTTCTTAGATGACTATACTGAACAGTAAAGGTGATATCTGTAGCGTAACTACAGGACTTCACGTGTCGTAAAAGAAGCCCACTGCGGGCTTCTTTTATTATTTCTCTTATTATTCCTCCATTTTTATCTTATCAGCGGTCCCTAAAATCATCGTGCGTGGATCTGGGCCTGTAGTTTATGCAGTAAAATATCACCTTCGACACGTGAAGAAGCGGGTGCGAGCCCCGCCAGGTCCACGCAAAAGCAGTCCGCGGCAATGGAATGCTTTTGCGTGGACCTTTTATCACGATAGTGGGATAACAGTGTCAGGTAATAACAGTGTCAGGTACCATTAACAGTGAACAATAACAGTGTCAGGTACCATTAACGGCGCAGAAGCGGTACCTGACACTGTTATTCATTGAGAGACTAGATGCGGCGGGACAGGACCTGCCTACCGGCAGGCAGGCGGGGTTTGAACGATATTACTTAATTATTCTAGGCTTTACTGGTGCTGAATTTTGACTTTAAAAACAGCCATGGAACAAAATAAGCTATCAAAATCCCGATGACAAAGCCGGTAATAGATGTAGTTTCGTATCCTTTTACAAGTTGAGTAATGGAGTCGAAAAGGAGTGTAATTACTGCTAAGTAGATTGGTATAACTTTGATATCCTCAACCACAAACTTTTTTAATTTATCAACCGCCAGCATGGAAAGGTAAACCGAAATTATATTCGGTAATATCCCCAAAATCATTTCCGCTGAAACGCGATCAATGCCAAACTTGCCGCCAAGTTCACCGAGTATCACGGCAGTTAGTAATAAAACCGGGATACCAATTACTATCTCAAGTAGGACGACTAAAAATACCTTTAGGATCTGTGCTTTATTCATTTTGAATACGTCTAAATTGTATCACAATCGTTTTTGTGCGCGGGACAGGATTCGAACGATTGTAGCCGCTAAATGCCCAACGAGCCGTTTTGGGGAGTTGGGCATTTATCCTGCTTATCCAAAGACGGAGCTATGGCTTGCGAAGAACCATAAGCGGAGGCGAGAAAGAAATCTGCGAGCGAGTAGAGAAAATGCCGGGTGCCCTGAGCCGTAGCGAGTAGGGCGGCATTTTCTCGTAAGGAGCGAGTTAGATTTCTCAAGCCGGAGCGGGTTCGAACAAGCATAGCGGAGTCCCTTATCCGAGCCTGTCGTTTTGCATAAAAATCTTGAGGCCCTTGAACCACACTTTGAAGGCCCGTGTTACGGGCATGATCGAGAGGAGGTAGTCCAGCTCGACGAGTCCCTTGAAGACCCAGCCGAAGAGTCCCGAGATAACGAAGGGACCTATTTTCACGACCGCGTATTTCCCGCCAACCGGGATGATGTACGGATAGCTCTTGGGCCTGTAGTTTGCAATTTGTAATTTGTAATCGGGATTCTCTTCTTTCTTGACGTCTTCGATCACGTTATGCGCCACTACGTCTGCCTGCGAAATCGCCGCGGGGGCGACTTGGGGAATAGGCCTCCCGGTTTTTGGATCATGGAAGCAGACGCTGTCGCCAAGTCCGTACACGCGGGGATAGAATTTGAGGTCCGAGGCATTTGAGACGCATTGCAATTCGCCGCCAACGAGAGGCCGCCCGCGGTCTGTCGCAAGTGGCATCCCGCTTATAAGCTCTGGCGCCTTGACGCCGCCGGTCCAGATAAAAATGTCAAAAGAAATTTTTTCTCCGCCCTCGAGCATTACTTTATCTCTCGAAAGAGATAAAATTTTTTTGTTCGTCATAAGTCTTATGCCAAGGCGCGAAAGTCTTTTTTGTACCCGGTCTATAACACGTTCGTCAAATCCCATGAGTACCGTGGGCGCCGCCTCGATGACAGAAATGTTCAAACGGCATTTCGGAAGTTCTTGTCCGAGCTCTCCGCACCACTCTTCGAGCTCGCCTGCGAGCTCCACGCCCGTCGAGCCTCCGCCGCCAACGACGATATTGAGATCGCCACGCCTTTCCATTGCGAGATTCCAGATCGCGCTCCGCACCCTTACGGCATCCTGAAACGTTTTGAGCGTGAGGGAGTTTTCTTTGAGTTCGGGAATCCCGAAAAAATTCACTTCGGAGCCCAGGGCAAGAATTACATAATCAGATTTGATCTCTCGTCCGCCCCGCAAATGAACATCGCCTTCCATAAGGTCTATCTGCTCGATCTCGCCTTGAATAAAAGTAATGGGAAGGCTTTTTGTGAGTAAGAGCAGGCCTTGGCTCGCTATGTCATGGAGCTCGCCGACACCAGCAGTTGTTTTCGAGGTAGTCGCCACTTCGTAGAGGAGAGGGGTATAGGTGTGGTGGTCATTGCGGTCGATAAGCATGACGGCATATCTTTCGATGAGGTGCAGTGCCCGCAATTTTTTTGCGATGAGAGTTGCCGCGCGCAAGCCGCCGAAACCGGCGCCAAGGACCACGATATTCTTCTTTGCCATGCCCAGTAGAGAAATTTCGAATTATATCATCGACTTTTATGCGAATATTGCATATGAACGCCCTGGCCTAGAATCATTTTCGAATAAAAAACTAGCTGAGAAAATTATAGTTCGAAATCCTTCTACTGGGCATGCTTTCATTCTACATTGTTTTCGGTTAAAATTACATCTAATGGCGATAAAATATTTGCGTAAAGCGGAACCGAAACAGCTCAAAGGCACGGCGCTGCTCCGCCTCGATTTCAATACTGAAGACAACTGGCGAATGGAGGCAGCGGTGCCGACCATTCGATTCTTGCTTCGCACGGCTTCAAAGATCGTAATCGTGAGTCATCGCGGCAGACCTAGCGGGAATGATAAAAAGCTCAGTCTGCGGCGGGATGCGAGGAATCTCCAGAGGTTCTTAGGGCGGCAGGTCATTTTCGCCCCGTACCTCTCATTAAGCAAGACGAAAGAGGTCATTTCCGCGGCGCCTCGCGGATCGATTTTCGTTCTCGAGAATATTCGATTCTGGAGAGGAGAGGAAGCGAACGATCCGAAATTCGCAAAACAGCTCTCATCGCTCGCCGATTTTTATGTTAACGACGCCTTCGCCGTGTCGCACCGCGCTAACGCATCAGTCTCGGCGATCACGAAATTTCTACCGAGCTATGCGGGATTGGAGTTCGAAAAAGAGATCGCGTTTCTTTCGAAGGCGATAATGAATCCGAGGCATCCCTTAGTGCTCATATTGGGCGGCGCCAAGGCGGCAGATAAATTGGGTGTCATCAAATATTTCAGAAATAAAGCAGATTGGTTCCTTCTGGGCGGCGGGCCGGCGAACACGATTTTATCTCTCGAGGGAATGGACGTTAAAAATTCCTTAAAAGCTAAAGACCCCAAAGATCTGAAAGATATCAAAATGATCGCGAGATATAAAAACATAGTTTTGCCGGAAGATTTCAAATGGCACAACGAAGCTATCGTGGATTTCGGGACAAAAACGATAAGAAAATTCAACAAGAAAATTTCTGAAGCGCGGACAATCGTCTGGAGCGGCCCGCTGGGGATGATTGACAAAGCTCCGTTCGGCCGAGGCACGCTTCGCATGGCAAGGGCCATAGTGAAAAATAAGAAGGCGTTTTCCGTCGCTGGCGGAGGAGAGACCGTGATGTTCCTCAAGAAATATAAACTTGATGGAAAATTCAGCTTTATCTCGACCGGCGGGGGAGCGATGGTCAATTATCTGGCCGGAGAAACACTCCCGGGAATAAAGGCCTTGCGGAAGTCGTAAATGACATGAAACGGATTGTCGTTGTTGATGAAAACGATACGGTTCTTGGACACAAAGACGAAGAGTCATTGAAGTCCTCGGATATCTATAGAGTCGCCGCTTTATGGATTACGGACACGACCGGAAAATATGTTTTTCTCGCGAAGCGGGCGCTTGATAGGTCGCACGATCCGGGGAAATGGGGTCCGGCGGCAGCCGGCACGGTCGAGGAGTGGGAAACGTATGAATCGAACGTGCTTAAGGAAGCAGAAGAAGAATTGGGACTCACCAACATACGGCCCGTCGAGGGCCCGAAAGAAAGAGTTTCGGGAGAGCACACTTTTTTTGTACAATGGTATTTACTTACACTCGACAAATCCAGGACACATATCAACATCGACAAAAATGAGGCCGGAGAAGCAAAATGGTTCACAAGAGAAGAACTTCTTAAAGAATTGCGCGAGAGTCCCGAAGAATTTGTGGCCAGCGCGTCCCAATGGGGAAGATTATTCTCGGGTGGCAGCTTTTTCGACAATCTCCATTTTTTGACGAAGTAAAATCTATCATAACAGAATCCGAAAATGAAAACTCTAAAACAAAAGATCGTCATTATTTATCACAGCGGCTGCCGGGATGGTTTTGGCGGGGCGTGGGCCGCCTGGAAAAAATTCAAGAACAAGGCCGCCTACATTCCGGCATTCGACCGGTCCGGACCGCCGTACGAGTTTAAGGGCAAGGAGATCTACCTCATCGATTATACGTATCGCCCGGAGGTCATAAAGAAACTTATCAAGGATGGAAATCACGTTACGGCCATTGATCACCATATATCGGCTAAGAAAGCCGTGAAGTTAACGGAGCAGTATTCATTTTCGCTCAATCACTCCGGCGCCGTCCTCGCTTGGAACTATTTCCATCCTGGACGCAAAGTTCCGGTGTTGCTTCGGTGCGTCGAGGATGGTGATCTGTGGAAATGGCGGTTACCTTGGTCCAAGGAGATTTTGGCTGCCATGAATTTGAAGGGTTTTGATTTTGCCGCGTGGGGTTCGATCGCAAAGGAACTGGAAATCGGCAAAAAAAGAAAAATATTCGTGGAACAAGGGAGGTTATTGTTGCGCTACGAGGAATGTCTTTTGAACGAGTTGTTGCCAAACGCAGGGTTGGTTGATTTCCTTGGCCACAAAGTGTTTGCGATTAACGCTCCGCATCATTTTACCGATGATCTTGGAAATGCCCTCGCGAAGAAGCTCCATTCTTTTGCTATTGTTTGGTACGCGGCCGGCGGGAAGATAAATGTATCGTTGCGTTCCGAGGGTTCGGTGGACGTTTCTAAAATCGCGGTGAAATTCAATGGAGGGGGGCACAAAAGATCCGCGGCTTTTTCTTTTGACGCCAAGAGAAGATTCCCATGGAAGCTGATTGACACACTGCGTTAAATGGCGACAAAGAAGAAATATTACGCATATTCGGTGCCGGGGGGAGCCCGGGGCGTGACGGATGACTGGAAGAAGTGCGAAAAGATCGTTTCAGGGGTGACTGGCGCGCGATTCAAGGCGTTTAAAGATAGAACCGCCGCTCGGCGGTGGCTCGCGCTTGGGGCGCGTTACGAGTCAAAATCGACTCTGAGGCGCGCGCCGAAACCCGGGATTTATTTTGACGCGGGGACGGGAAGAGGTGCCGGCGTTGAAATAAGCGTGACGGATGAAAAGGGAAAAGACCTTCTTCACAAGGCGCTTTTCCGCAAGGAATTGAATCGCTTCGGGAAGCATCTTCTGGGCGACCCATCGGCAACGAATAATTACGGCGAGCTTCTCGCCCTGAGATACTCCCTGGAGATCGCCAAGAAAGAAGGTATAAAAAAGATCTTCGGAGACAGCCGGCTTGTGATTGACTACTGGTCAAAATGGCGCATGAAAAGAAAAAAACTTCCGCAGCGGACAGTCGAGCTTGTGAACGAGGTCGCGAAGATGCGCGAAGCGTTCGAAGAGAAGGGAGGTGTAGTTCAAAAGATTTCCGGAGCGCATAATCCAGCGGATCTGGGATTTCATAAATGACCGGAAAAAACAAAAAACCGGCAACTCGTAAGCCGGATTCTGTGCCTGATTTTGCTCACCGAAGGTGATGCAAAATCGGCATCCTGAGCAGCGTCGAAGGATCCCTCGACTCGGCTCGGGACTGCGATTTTGTAGTCGCCTGCGGCGAACAAAATCGGTGATGATAATTTATCTGGACCCTTGATTGCTCGCGGGTTCATGCGGCACCCTGCCAATGCTCCGCATTGGAAATTCGAAGTCCGAAGCACTAAATCCGAAACAAATTCCAATGTCTAAATCCAAAGTTTCGAATTTAGAATTTCGGGATTGTTTCGAATTTCGATATTCGAATTTCGTGCTTCCCAGTGCGAAGCACTGGAGTACGGCCTTGCACCCAGTAAGGATTTAGCCGTTTCACTTCCGCCTTGGTATCCCTATAGCGGAACTAAGCCTTCTAGCTTGGGGTAGGGCTCTCCCTCGGCTTTTGCCTCGGGACGTCTCTGCTCGCACCTCTCATCTTACGATGGCAGGCTGTTAGCCTGTACAATTCTTCACTAGTCGGAGTGCTGTGCACTCCGAAGCTTTGCGAAGGAGTGTCCGGACTTTCCTCTCCCGACTTGCGCCGGGAGCTACCATCTGAGTTGCCGATTTTTCTGATATTCATTGTAGTAGGTTCCGGGGTAATGTCAAGTCGGCGGAATTTCTTGGGTGGAATAAGTGATTTTAACCCCTGAAGTTGATAGAATGTATTCAATGATTGCGGACATTGACCTCAAAGAATTGGCCACAAAATCTCCGGAAGAGATCTTTAAGATCCTCGAGACCTCGAAGTCCGGACTTTCATCGAAGGAAGCCGCGAAGCGAAGGGAAGTTTTCGGCCTGAACGAGGTTGCGAAGGAGAAAAAAATACGGCCGGTGCTTTTATTCCTTTCTAAGTTCAAAAGCCCGCTTCTTATACTGCTCGTCGTCGCCGCGGTCATTTCTGGATTTTTGGGATCGTCCTTTGATTCTATCGTGATCATCGTGATCGTCCTTGGGAGTACGTTTATAGATTTCTTGAATACCTATAGATCAAGCCAGGCTGCGGAGAAACTCAAGGAACGGGTGAACATCACGGCAGCGGTCTGGCGTGGCGGAGAAGTGAAGGAAAGAAAAACGGAGGAAGTCGTGCCGGGAGACGTGTTCTCGCTCACCGCTGGAGACCTGGTTCCCGCGGACAGCATCCTCTTCGAGGCGAAGGATGTATTCGTGAACGAAGGAATTTTGACCGGGGAATCCTTGCCGAGCGAAAAAAACATGGAGCTTCCCGAGGCGAGGACGCTCTATATGGGGACGAGTGTGGTTTCCGGTCGAGGACTTGCCGTCGCGGTGCGCACGGGCTCGAAAACGGAAATCGGCAAAATCGCGAACAAACTGAAACAGGCGGATCCTCTCACCGAGTTCGACAAGAACATCAAGGATTTCAGCCTGTTCATTTTCAGGCTCACGCTATTTCTCGTGCTTGCCATCATTCTTTTCAATATTTTCTTTGAGAGGAAGCCGCTGTTCGAAATATTTTTGTTCGCCGTCGCGATTGCCGTGGGGCTCACGCCCGAGCTTCTGCCGATGATCATCACGGCGAACTTGGCGAAGGGCGCTCTCAAAATGTCCAAAGGCGGCGTCATCGTCAAAAAACTTTCCGCGATCCACAACCTCGGAAGCATTGACCTTATCTGCACTGATAAGACCGGCACCTTGACCGAAGACCGCATCGACCTTATCAAATATATCGACGGCCTGGGGAATCCGTCCGACGAGGTGTTGTTCTGGGGATATCTTGGGACGGTGCACCTCACGCATGTCCGGGACGTCCTCGACCGCGCCATACAGGAATACCGGAAGTTGGACACGAATGGCTGGGAAAAGATCGATGAGCTGCCGTTTGACGCCGAACGGAAGCGGGATTCGGTGGTCGTCCGCCGCGCTTCGGTGCCCCACGGAGAATCGGTGCTCGTGACGAAGGGTGCGCCGGAAGAGATATTTAAAATTTCGGACGCATACGGAAGTTCGGCCGAAGCGCTCACTTCGGAATTACGGAAAACGATCGGCGATGAATACGAAAAGCTCTCGAGCGACGGCTTCCGGGTGCTTGCCGTTGCGACGAAGAAAGTGGAAGCCAAGGCGACTTATGCGAAAAGCGACGAGGCTAGTCTCACGTTCTGGGGATTTCTTGCCTTCCTTGATCCGCCGAAGAGGGGCGTGAAAGAAACGATCAAAAAAATGAAGGCGTACAACGTGGACATCAAGATCATCACGGGGGACAATCACCTCGTTACCGCGAAAGTCGCCCGCGACATCAATCTGGAAATCAAGGGAGTCATGACGTCGGACGATTTCGAAGGCCTTAGCGACGCGGAATTCAGGCACAAAGTCGAGTCGGCGAATATTTTCACGCGCGTATCGCCCGAACAAAAGCAGGCGATCATCAAAGCGCTCCGCGAGAACGGCCATGTGGTTGGTTACTTGGGGGACGGCGTGAACGACGCTTTGTCCCTCAAGGAAGCGGACGTCGGCATTTCCGTGAACAACGCCGTCGATATCGCGAAAGACACGGCCGATATCATCTTGCTTCGCAAGGGCCTTGCGCCGATCATCGAAGGCATCGTCGAGGGTCGGAAGACTTTCGCAAACACGTTTAAATATCTCATGATGGTCTTAAGTTCTAATTTCGGCAATATGTTCAGCATGCCATTGGCCTCGCTCTTCCTCCCGTTCCTGCCGATGACAGCTTCGCAGATCCTTTTGAATAACTTTCTCTACGACTCATCGCAGCTCGCGATACCGTTTGATAATGTCGACGAGCCATTTTTGAAGCGCGCGAAGAGATTTGACATGCGCTTCATGAAAAAGTTCATGATCATCTTCGGTCCCTTGAGCTCGCTATTCGACCTCGCGACCTTCCTCGTGCTCCTCTGGGGATTCGGATTCACCGGACATGCGTTTCAGACGGGGTGGTTCTTGGAGTCGATCGCCACACAGACTTTGGTTGTAAACGTGATCAGGAGCCGCGAGAGTTTCATGAAAAGCCGCCCGGGGCTCGTGCTCCTTTTGAGCTCAGTGGGAGTCGTGTGTATCGGTTGGCTTTTGCCCTACATAACGAGCGTTGGCAGGCTCTTTGAATTCACCCGCTTAGGCCTGCAGCCTTTAACCGCGATCGTTGTTGTGGTCTTCGTGTATCTCTTTGTCGTCGAATTTGCGAAGAAGCTGTTCTATCGAAAATACGGCGCCTTGATTGAGAAATGATGGATTTTATTTGCATACCTTGCGAATAAAATCCATCATCCTCGCGCACGCGGGGATCCACATTGCGTTATTGATTCTTGCCCGAATAGGCCCCGATCTTTTCCGAGATATTCAATTTTCTGAGGACATAGAGAAGCAGGGTGATTATAGTGGCCGAAAATGCCGCAAGCTGGATCATCCCGATCCCAGCGAGTATCCCGATCGCGGCAGTGGTCCAGACGAGCGCCGCCGTTGTGAGGCCGTGCGGATGGTCGTTTGTTTTTATGATAAGTCCCGCGCCTAAAAAACCGATGCCGACAACGATATTCGCGATGACGCCGAAGGCGCTGTCCCGAGCCATAAGATCTGGCACATTTCCCGACACAGAGGCGGTGATATAAGGGAGCGAAAGGGCGATCATCGCGAAAAGAGCGGAGCCGCCGGCAACGACAATTTCGGTCCGCGCGCCGGCTTCTTTGCCGACGAGTTCGCGCTCGACTCCGAGGATTGCTCCGAGTATGAGCGCGACGGCGAGCCGAATCACCATTTGTTCAAAAGTGAGCATTTGTATTAATATTAGCATATTAATGCAAATGCTCATCCTGAGTCCGCCTCAGGCGGCCGAAGGATCTCTTACTTATAAAACCTAGGAGATTCCATCCCAGCCTTCGCTGGGACAGGCTCCGGGCTCGGAATGACGGGGGAGGAATATATCAATGCGAACGTATATCGCGGACATCGTAAAAAAAGAAGACAAAGAGGTTGAGCTCGCGGGCTGGGTGCACGCGCGGCGCGACCACGGGAAATTGATCTTCATTGACCTGCGCGACAGAAGTGGAATTGCGCAGGTGGTTTTCGGTCCAGAGATCGCGGAAGCGAAAGAATTGCGTTTGGAATACGTGGTCAAGCTGAGTGGCATCGTGAAGAAACGACCGCCAGCGATGGTGAATGACAAGATCCCGACGGGACGCTATGAGGTGGGCGCCGCGAGACTCACGATCCTTAGCGCGTCTCAGGCGATGCCGATTTCCGTTGATACAGATGGCTATGAGATCAATGAAGAGACACGGTTGAAATATCGTTATCTTGATTTGCGCCGCGAGCGTTTGAAAAATAATTTGATGGTCCGCCATGCGGCTATCAGATTTTTCAGAGAGTATTTGAGCAATCAGGGATTTATGGAAGTAGAAACGCCTCTTCTTACGAAATCCACCCCTGAAGGCGCGCGGGACTATATAGTGCCCTCACGAATTCAGAAGGGGAGCTTCTATGCCCTCCCGCAATCCCCACAGCAGTATAAACAGCTTCTTATGGTGGCCGGCATAGAAAAATATTTTCAAATTGCCCGCGCCCTTCGCGACGAAGACACACGAGGGGATCGCCAGCCTGAGCATACCCAGCTTGATATCGAAATGTCCTTTGTAACTCCGGATGATGTAATGTCTCTCGTAGAAACCATGATGACGAAAATGATGAAGGAAATGTTTCCAGAGAAAAAAGTGAAGTCACCTTGGCCGCGGATTCCATACCACAAATCTATGGAAAAGTATGGCAGCGATAAGCCCGATGTTCGCGAGAACAAAAATGATCCCGATGAAATCGCATTTGCTTGGATAGTAAACTTTCCAAGTTTTGAGCTCGACAAGCAAACGAAAGAAATTCAACCGGTGCATCATATGTTCGTTCAGCCAGACAAGGCAAGTGTGAACCTGATCGACACCGATCCGCTTAAAATGGTGAGCACGCAGTACGACTGGGTATGCAACGGCTATGAACTGGCAAGCGGCAGCATAAGAATTACCGACCCAACCCTTCAGATGAAAGTATTCAAACTTTTGGGGATGAGTGAGGAAAAAGCCGAGAAAGATTTCGGACACATACTTGAAGCCTTCAGATACGGAGTTCCCCCGCACGGTGGCATCGCCCCAGGAATTGACCGCCTTGTCATGATTCTGCAGAACGAGCCAAACATTCGCGAAGTCATTGCCTTCCCGAAAACCGGCGACGGCCGCGATCCGATGATGGGTTCACCCGCGCCTGTGGACAAGAGTCAATTGGATGAGCTGGGGTTGGAACTTAAAAAGAAGGATAAAAAATGAAAAGTTTGAATTTCCCCATCGAGAGGACCAGAATAGGTGATTCGAGTCGTAAATTTAACCTCAATGACCCCAAAGAAAGACGGGGGTATTTCGCGCTCAAGGCGGGCAAGGAGATTGCGGCAATCAAGGATTATCTCGCGAGCGGCAAAACATTCGTGGGTTTCCTCTTGGGCAAAAAGAATTCGGGAAAGGGGACTTATTCCAAGCTTTTTATGGAAGCGGTGGGAGGAGATCATCTTGGTCATATTTCGGTGGGGGATATAGTTCGGGACGTTCACGAGGGGCTTAGAGATCCGGAGAGAAAAAAACACCTTTCTAAATTCTTGAAGGAAAACTATCGGGGCTTCCATACCCTCGAGGAGGTCGATAAGCTCATCGAGGGGAGGAGCCAGTCGACGCTCGTCTCCACGGAGCTTATTATTGCTCTTATAAAATATGAGATCAGCAAGCGACCTCGGCAGGCGGTCTTCATTGATGGTTTCCCTCGCGGCCTTGATCAAATTTCTTATTCCCTTTTTCTCAAAGAATTGGTGGGATATCAAGGCGAGCCTGATTTTTTAGTTTTTATTGACGTTCCCGAATCGGTCATTGACGCTCGCATTAAATCCCGCCTCATTTGCCCAAAGTGCAAAAATCCTCGCAGCCTACGCCTCGCTCCGACGAAATACGTGGGATATGACGAAGAGAAAAAGTCATTCTATCTTATGTGCGATAATCCAGGGTGCGACAAAGCACGAATGGTGCCAAAGGAAGGCGATGAGTTCGGCATAGAGCCGATTAGAGAAAGGCTGGAAACCGACGATAAAGTTTTTGCTAAATTATTGAAGTTGCAGGGGGTGCCCAAAATTCTCCTTCGCAATTCCCTTCCCGTACAAGAAGCAAGGGAGTATGTGGATGACTATGAAATTACCCCCAGCTATAGTTATGAATACGATCCCGCGGCCAAGGAGGTTAAAACCGTAGAATCCCCCTGGATCATTGATGACGACGATGGCGTTCCGTCTCATAGTTTGCTGCCCGCCGCGGTTGCAGTCACCCTTATCAAAAAAATCGCCAGGATATTAAATTTGGTTTGAAACCATGGATCTTGATCCCAGGCTTCATTTCGTTACCGCTACTGCTATTGTCGTAAAGCGGGGATCCTCCGGCAGGGACGCTCCGCGGTTTTTGATCGCTAAGCGCGCGGCGCACGAGAAGGCATTTCCGAATAAGTGGACCGTGCCGGGCGGGAAACTGGTGCGGAAAGAATACGAAGATTTACCCAAAGTGCCGTACACGCCCGACCAAAAGGAATCAGTGGCACCGCAGTGGTATCACATTATGGACTGGCTCGTCAAAAAAGAAGTTCGCGAAGAGGTGAATGTCGAAGTCGAGCATATAGAGTATCTTACCGACCTCGTTTTCATCCGTCCGGACGGCTATCCCGTCGTCACCCTTTCATATTGGTGCTATTACAAATCCGGCGAAGCGAAGCCCGGGAAAGATCTCACCGAGGTCGCCTGGGTCACCGTGGAAGAAGCGAAGGAATATGACCTGATTGAGGGAATCGTGGAGGAGATAGAGGAAGTTGATAACTTGTTAAGATAATTCGATCATGAATCGATTCTTATCACCCTGGCGCAGACCAAAAACTCCTATACATTCCATCTATTGGAATGCGCAACACTTTTTCACGGCCGTGAAAAAGCGTTGCGCATAAAAATTCAATTGTATCGATTTTTGGTCAGGCCCGGGATGACATGGATTTATCTCTGAAAAGCTTTCACGATCGGCTCCCCGCCCTTTAGGGCGAGGCTCGCCTCGGCATGAACCAAGGCGGCATATCGCTCATTTTTGTTTTTGAAATGCCTTAACTATTGGATCCATGTTGCCGTCTAATACCTTTTCGATGTTATGGAATTTCTTCCCTATTCTGTGGTCCACGATCCTGTCTTCAGGGAAATTATAGGTGCGGATCTTTTCCGACCGATCTGCGGATCCGATCTGTTCTCTGCGGATATCGCCGGTTTTACCCGACGCTTGCTCTCGCTCTAGCTCGTATAATTTCGCGCGCAAGATATCCATCGCTTTCTCCCGGTTCGCGTGTTGCGAGCGCTCCGTGCGCGCGGAGATCACAATGCCGCTCGGTTTGTGGTGGAGCCGCACTGCCGTTTCAACCTTGTTCACGTTTTGTCCTCCGGGACCGCCGGCGCGCGAGAATGTTATTTCGAGATCCGAGGGATTAATATAAACCCCTTTCGCCTCGACCTCAGGCATGACGGCGACCGATGCCGTTGAAGTATGAACACGCCCCGCTTTCTCCGTTTTCGGTATTCGCTGTACGCGATGCACGCCTGATTCATTTTTAAGGGACTCATAAACACCCTCGCCTTTTACTTCCGCGGTGAAGTTTTTGTAGCCATCGAGAGTGGTCTGATTGTAGTCAAGGATCGCGAATCCCCAGCCGCGGCGGGCGGCATAACGCTGGTACATACGCGCCAGATCGCCTGCAAATATTGCGGCTTCGTCGCCGCCCGCGCCCGCTCTAATTTCTAGTATAATTTTATCGGTCATAATAACGTTGCTGTGGCGAGCCTCGCCCCAGCCCTTATTTCTAAAATGATTTTATCCATAGCTTATGGGGCGAGGCTCGCCAAAAGGGCGGCCCGTGCCCGCCCGTATTTCGAGGATGAGCTTGTCAGCCATTGTTTGCTATTATAATGGATGTTGTATAATAGAAACAGGTTCTAGGTTAAAGGTTTTAGGTTCTAGATCTAACACCTGCAACCTAACACCTAACACCTAAAACCTAATTATCCATGGCAAATCAACCACTTATTTTAGTCGTGGACGACGAAGCGGATTTCCGTGAGATCTTTAAAGTAAAGCTCTCTGCGGCGGGCTACCGAATTGAAACCGCGGAAAACGGAGAAGAAGCGATAAAAAAAGCGAAATTATTGAAACCAGACTTGATCCTGCTTGACGTCAAAATGCCGGTAATGGATGGCGCGCAAGCACTGCTCGCGTTGCGGGAAGATCCAGCGACGAAGGATATCAAAACGGTTTTTCTCACGAGTCTCGGCGACCCGCGGGAAGAGGTCAAAGAATTGAATCGGCAATTCGCCAAACAGCTTGGCGCGCAGGGTTATTTAAAGAAAACGGAAGACCTCGACGTGTTGGTGGAGCAAATTCAAGATTTTCTTAAACAATGAGGGAGAGGCCTTTGATCCTTGTTGTTGATGACGAAGAAAGTTTCCGTGAGATCATGTCCTTGAAGCTTTCTATGTCCGGCTTTGACGCCGCGACCGCAAGCAACGAAAAAGAAGCGCTCGCGCAATCAGAAAAGCTTATGCCAGACCTGATCCTGATGGATATCCATATGCCGGACGCGACGGGCACCGATGCTGCCCTTGCGATCAAGCAGAATCCAAAAACGAAAGGACTCCGGATCGCGTTTCTCACTAGCATAAAAGACCCATGGCCCGGGGTGGATGCCGACCACACGAAATTAAGCAAGACCCTGGGAATGGAAGACTTTTTGGAAAAAACTGATGATCTCGACGAGACAGTGAAGAAGGTGCGTGAGATACTTGCGAGGAAATAGGCGTGGTTAAATGAAAAAACCCTCCTTTGCCTGAGGGCGAAGGAGGAGGTTTTGAATTCCAATGCGGTGGTCAGGAGGTGAGTAGAGAGAGCGTTCTGTAAATCTTGTAGGCCGCCAGTATCAGAGCTAATCCGAGCAGGGCGTAAACGACGAGTTCGATGTGCGCGGCGAACGCACGGAAGACGATTTTCCAAAGGTGGCCGACATAGACCGTCATCAGCAGATGCGCCGCAAGCATATCGACAATAGAGAACATCCTGTTCGGCCGGTGGCGCTTGCAGATGATGAGTGCGGCGAAGAGACCAATCACGGGCAGCGACTTCCAGACAAATATTTCGAAATAGATGCCGGTGATTGACTTCCGCCGCGTAAGAAGACTCCCTTGGAGTGGCAGTGGCAGGCGATCCACTTTCCAGGCCGAGAGCGCGGTGACCCAGCCCCCGCATATTCCCGCGATGATCAGCGCGTCTTTGTGTGAAACCCCGATCTGATGCTTCCAGAAACCGATGGCGAATTCACTGGTGAAAAAACTGAATATCGCACCGGCTGCGTAGCGCCAATCGAACATGCCGGCAACAATTACTGCCATGCCGGTGAGGCAAAACGGCAAAAGCCATGGCTTGAATCTCTGCAAGTTCCCCCTCCGGGCGATCAAGCTTGTAAAGCTCAAAATATCTTAGCTGATTTCCGGTAAATTATCTATGACGCCACCTTTTTCTCGTCGGAAACCGCGAACCTTGCTACAATGAAGCAATGACTGACATCGAAAAAGACGAGCTTACGAAGTTAAACAACGAACTTGCGGGCACGAAGAAGAAGCTTGAAGAGTTGAATCACTTTAAGAACCATCTTCTTTCCCTTACGTCGCATCAGTTGCGCGCGCCACTTGCCGTTATCAAAGGCTACGCCACGATCCTCAAAGAAGGTTTTTACGGCGAAGTGAACGAGAAGGTCAGAGAAACGCTTGAGAAAATGGAGTTTGCAGTTGACGATCTCGTGAATCTTGTGAACAACATTATTGATCTGCGGAAAGTCGAGGAGGGGAGGATAGAATATGATTTCGAGCGGGTAGACCTGAGGCGGCTCGCCGAGGATGCAGTCGAGGGGATCCATCTCCTCGCGATACATAAAAAATTGGAACTCGCCTTCGCGGCTCCGCAGCACGAGATATTCGTCACGGCGGATGCTCAGAAATTGCGGCATGTTGTGCAGAATCTCGTGGACAACGCGATCAAGTATACGCCGAACGGTTTCGTGCGCGCGGAGATCGTTGAAGACGGCGGCGAAGTCATTTTTCGAGTAAAGGATTCGGGTATCGGTATTCCACCCGGAGTGAAGCCCCTGCTTTTTGAAGAGTTCGTTCGCGATGAGCGGGTCAAGAACGATTTCAAGGGTTCCGGTCTCGGGCTTCACATTGCGAAAAGCATCGTTGAAGCGCACGGCGGGAAGATTTGGGCGGAGAGCGATGGCGAAGGTAAGGGGAGCACGTTCAGCTTCTCCCTTAAAAAGGCCTGAGAGACGAAAACCGGCTCCCAAAGCGGGAGCCAGCGGATGCGTTATGAGTCACGCGCCTACGTCCTGATCAGGTTCGTCTTGACGCGCTCCGGCGGGGGACCGAGTGGCGGCGGGTTAGTTCCCTGGTGGCGGAGATAGAAATAGGAAAAAACAAGCCAGCACAGGGAAACGAGAACAACGATGCCGACGATTCTCAAAAGCGTGAACAGTTTTCGGAGATCTCTTGCGGCTCGTTCGTCTGGCGACACTATAGAAACCTTGATCCAGCTGGACACAGGTTACCACCTCTGATACTGACTTTCAGCTGAACCCATAATAGCATCGCGGGTCTAAAACGACAACAACAAAAAACCCCTGGAGGACCCGGGGTGTAGAACCCATCTCGAAAATACCTTCGGTCGCGATACAGGCGAATCTCATGCGGCACAAGGAGCAAGGACGAAGGTGTATCCTCTGGATACTCCGAGTCCGCAGCGACGCAGTGGTCGCGTGAGATTCGCCTGTATCCCTTCGGGTTGCGAAGATTTTCTCGTCCCGCCACGTTGCTCCATCGTCGCAGTAGCTATGGCTACAGCTTCCTCGTCGCGCCTTGCGGATACGAGAAAATCTTACGCAACGCGGCCTGAATGTATTTTTGAGATGGGTTCTAACTATTTTCTCTTGACTCGTATTTTCTTCGCTTTCGGCGCGGCCATTTTCGACCGGCGTGTCTTGTCCCGCTACGCGGGATTTCGCGAAGCGAGAAATTTCTCGAAAATTATTTCGACTTCTTTACGCGCAACTTTTTTGCGGCTTTGGGAATAGCTCTTGCCCTTCGTGTAGTGAATTTCTCTACCCGGCCGGCGGTGTCCAAAAGTTTTTCCTCTCCCGTATAGAACGGGTGGCACTTGAAGCAAATTTCAACGCGAAGCTCTGGCTTTGTCGCCCCAACCACGAATGTATTCCCGCAGGCGCAGCGGACCTTAGCTTCAGGAAAATATGTTGGATGAATATCTTGTTTCATGGTTATTTTTAATTGCGGCAATGACTGAGCGAAGTCCAGCACTAAACTTGTTTTAGTGCTGTGGCGCACTTCACCTTTGCCTCGGGGAAGTATGTGGGATGAATGTCCGCTTTCATAATAAGTTAGATTATATACGATTTTTAAGGAATGGCAAACCAGAACCCATTTCAAAAATACCTCCGCTCGCGATATAGGCCAATTTCCGCAAGACCAAGGAGCAAGGACGAAGGTGTGCTTTTTGCCCTCCGAGTCCGAAGCAACACAGGTATTGCGGAAATTGGCCATATCCCATTTGGGTTGCGGCGATTTTCCCGTCCCGTTGCGTTGCGGCTTCGTCGGAGTAGCACAAGCTACACCTTGCCTACTCCGCCGAAGCTGCTGCTTTGGCTGCGAAGGCCGGGCCTCGCCGCGCCTTGCGGATACGAGAAAATCGCTCGCAACGCGAGCTGGAGGTATTTTTGAGATGGGTTCTAGGGCTTTTGGCCTTATGGCGCAAGGTCTTGACGAGGTTTCTCCATTTGCTACAATAAACCCCGTGATCAGTGGTGAGCGAAGTCGAACCAGTGTTTCGGTAGAACATCAAACCACCATGCAAACGACTGCTTTTTCACAATCGCATACGATTCGCGTCAAAGTTTTGTCCGGTCAGTGACTGTCATAGGTCATTTGGCATAGGTCAAAAGTTTTATGTGACCCATCGAGCAAGCCCGCGTCATGCGCAGGGTAGTTGTTCGTGGGAAGAAAAGATTGAGTAAATAAGAGGATGTTTAAAATTGCGAGCGGGATCCCGCATCAAGTGCGGGGGGATCCCGTATCAAGTACGGGATCAAGAAAATGTAAAAAATTTTCTTCGCATAACTCGCAAATTTTAACATTTTCTTGAGTTTTTTAGTTGTCCCAATAAAAATAGTCTGTGCCTCCTATTTTAAAATAAAGAGTCATATTGCGTTTGAATTCCTCAATTGAGAGTTTGAATTGCTCTTAGTTTTTTCTAGAGGATTTGATCCTGGTCCAGGATGAACGCTGGCGGCGTGGATAAGGCATGCAAGTCGAACGCTCCTTGTGTGTAGCACAAGGAATATCTAAGCACTAAATCCTAAACTCTAAACAATATCTAAATTCTAATATCTAAACACGTGTTTTAGAATTTAGATATTAGAATTTGTTTAGAATTTAGATATTAGAATTTAGAATTTCTTGCGCTATGCGCAAGGTGAGTGGCGAACGAGTTAGTAACACCCTAGTACGTACCCCAGAGTCGGGCATAGCTCATCGAAAGGTGAGGTAATTCCCGATGGTCCCTGAAGCGCAAGCTGAAGGGTAAAGGCGCAAGCCACTCTGGGATCGGCTTAGGTCCGATCAGCTAGTTGGTAGGGCAACGGCCTACCAAGGCTATGACCGGTAGGGGAGGTGAGAGCCTGACCCCCAACGACGAGACTGAGACCGACTAAGATCTCCTCTGGCGGTAACGTCAGAGTAAAATCCTGCTCATAACGGTGGAATCCAGTTGACCCTTGGATGCGTGTCGAATATGCACTTTCGACTTTATAATTATTTTATCTCACGATCTTATGATTATAAGGTATGAAAGACATGCATCGTATTCAAGAAGGCAATCGGCCAATACCGTGGGAAGTTGATGGTTCAAAATTATGTGACGGCTATGTCGCGGGTTTTCTTGACGGTGACGGCTCGCTTGTCGCGACCGTAGATCATCGTCCGGAAAGGCGCCGATTTCCGTATCGAATTTTACTTAGAATCAATTTTACTCAGCACATCCGCCATCGCGGATTGTTGCTGAAGATAAAAGAGTTTTTAGGTAACCCGGGTTCCCTGAGAGACGTGCTTACGCACAATCTCGCCGAACTTGTCATTCGAGATAGGCAACAAATAAAGGCAACGCTTCAAAGGTTATTGCCCTACATTGTGCTGAAGGAACGGCAAGCAAAGATTATGCTCGCGATTATAGCGGTATACGATGCCGCGAAAGTAAATGTACGGAGTTCTTTATCAGAAAAAGAATTTCAGCAGATTTTCAGCATGGTGCGAGAAGTAAGAAGCTTAAATTATCGCACTGGCGGTAAAAAACAATTAGAATCATTTAACCCCGTAACGACTTCTCCGATGATCGGAGGGAGTCGGAAAATGTGAAGTTCATTTTCCGGCTAACACGCAGGCTCCTTTTCCAAATGGAGAAGGATGAAGGTATAGTCTACACCACAAGCGATTGTGGAATGATGTGACGGCTCGTACTCCTACGGGAGGCAGCAGTCGAGAATATTCGACAATGGGCGAAAGCCTGATCGAGCGACGCCGCGTGCAGGAAGAAGGCCTTCGGGTCGTAAACTGCGGTAATATGGGAAGAACCCAGCACTTTTGGCGGGAAAACTAATTTGCTCAAATTTTTGGAGTTACAAAAAAGCTGGGCTCCAGAGGAACCCAGCCAGACAACGAAACTTGGCTTATCGTCACGGTCAGAACAGGCGATGGTAGATTGTATCGCATAAGCCAATTGGCCCAAGCAACAGTCGTTTCTTATCCGAACTTCCAAATTCAGGTTGTGGATAGAAAACGAGACTATTGAAGGCCCCACTGACGATCCAGAGAATGGTTAAGCCAACGACGTGAATCACGGCTTGTCCAATGGTGTTCGGCATTTAAATCACCCCCATCTTTCTAGTTAAATTATAGCATAGTCATATATCGTTGTCAATAGTCCAAAAATTTGAGCAAATTAGAATCGTTTCGCACCAAAAGTGCTGGGTGACCGTACCATATGGAAAGAGGTGGGTAACTACGTGCCAGCACCAGCGGTAATACGTAGACATCCAGCGTTATCCGGATTTATTGGGCTTAAAGCGCGTGTAGGAGGCGCAGTGCGTCTCTGGTTAAAGCGCACTGCCTAACGGTGGAAATGCCAGGGATACGGCCA